>ERZ808240.661-NODE-661-length-44201-cov-8.400761_pt1 | contig 44201 bp, 33 predicted proteins | sample MGYA00521084_ERZ808240 | MGnify/ENA primary metagenome ERZ808240 (study PRJEB31516, sample SAMN03275571) | gut metagenome | biome: mammalia-associated habitat; material: feces | host: Papio cynocephalus | place: Kenya | collected 2012-08-06 ...
AACGACCCCGAGATTACAAATCACGTGCTCTGGCCAACTGAGCTAAAGAGGCAAGCAATGCAGCCGTTAAAGCGCATGTATTTTAGGACATGTCTTAAAACGGCTGCAAAGATACGCATTATTTTGATAACGCCAAAACTTTTCGGGTATTTTTTTCTTATTTCCTCATTTTTTCCTTAAACTTAGTCAGCTGTATGCGCAATGCATCTACCGCTTGGTCTACTCCTTCTTCAAAAGTATCACATGTTTTCTCCACATGTAATTGTGAGCCAGGAACGATTACAGTAATGCTTGTTTCTTTATTTAAAGCGGTAGCAGGCTTGACCACCTTTAATGAGATTTCTGCTTTTTGAATGTCTTCGTAGTTTTTCTCTAACTTTGCAACTTTCTTTTCAATAAAAGCTTTCAGTTGTTCAGTAGCGTCAAAGTGGATTGACTGAATTTTAATTTCCATAGTTACCTCCGTTTTTTTAAAGGTTAAGCCCTGGGATGGGCGGATTGATAAACTTTCTTCAATTGTTCAAACGTGGTGTGAGTATAAATCTCGGTAGTGGCTAACTTCTGATGCCCCAATAATTTTTTCACGCTTTCTATGCCTGCGCCATGGTTCAACATGGTAGTGGCAAAGGTATGTCGCAATATGTGTGGACTTCGTTTTTTAAGCGTACACACTCTCGACAACTGCTTTTGCACCACAGTCCTGATTTGACCCGTACTCATGCGCAAACCTTTATCGGTCAGCATCAATGCATGAGATTGTGCTGCTACGCTCTCCGATCTTTTAGCCATATAGGCTTTTATCGCATCACGCAGTTCTGTTCCAAACGGTATTACACGCTGTCTGTTGCGCTTGCCTGTTACCTTCAGTTGGCAGGTTTCCAAATCCACCAGTTCATCATTAAGACCAGCCAATTCTGCCACACGCACCCCTGTTTCATAGAATATTAATAATATGGTACGTGCGCGTACATCTTCATATTTATCGAGATTCCACATTTTCTCATCCAGCAAGGTTTGCATTTCGCTGTCTTTCAAGAATTGTGGCAGTGGTTTTTCCCTTTTCGGTCCGACAACGCAGTGCGCCGGATCCGAGTCAACGAGGTTTCGCGAAAGGGCAAAACGAAAAAAGGAACGCAATGCGCTCAACCGGGTATTGATTGAGGACGCAATGTTTCCTTTATCCATCATGCTCTCCATCCAATCACGGATGACATCAGAGTCTACCGACTCCCATGAGAGATGAGTATCCAAACTTTTGAAGTACGACTCAAACTCTTGCAAGTTGTCGCCGTACGACTTGATGGTTTTCTCGGAGTAGTTCCGTTCAAACCTTAAGTAGTTCAAAAATTCTTTTACCATCATAATTCGTTACTCTCACATGTTTTAACGGCAACGAAATTACGAAAATAAAATTAAACCACCAAATTTTTCAGAGTTTTTATTCCTCTGTAGCTCTCAGTTTCTGTACGTAAATAGCGCGTTCCATCTTGAGTCTCTTCAAAACAGATGGCTTGTCGAACTGCTGACGTGCACGAAGCTCTTTTACGACACCTGTTTTTTCGAATTTTCTCTTGAATTTCTTCAATGCTCTCTCGATGTTCTCGCCATCTTTAACTGGTACAATAATCATTTTTTGTCTTAAAATTTTATATGTTAAACTTATTTTTATTCAGATGCTACATTTAGCGGCTGCAAAATTACATCTTATTTTTATAAAATGCAAATATTCAGTCTTTTTTTTCTAAAATCCACTATTTTTTATTATATTATGCGCCAACGGCATCACGTAACAACATGAGTAACAGTCTATAAGGGGGCATCTTGAGTTTTTGTCCAGCAGTATTTTTGCATTTCTCCGTCTTTATATACAGCTTTGTCTACTTATGTACTTCATGCCTTATTTTATTCATTTCAAGTGTTCGAATTCCAACATTTATATCTATGTGAATATTCTGTTTTTATGGAATTGCATTAAATATCTCACTCTGCTTCTATCCACTATACCCCTACCTTTCTTCTGCCGTTAAGTCTCGATTTCAATGTGCGCATGGCTTGCGGTGTCTTGCAGAGTATATACTGTATCTGATCTTGACCATACCCCATCAGGCATAACACCTGATAGGTGGTCTGCTCATGCGTCAGCGCATCATACTGCTGCTCCATCTGCGCCATTTCATCGCAGTGTGCAGCCCTGTAATACTCTGCAAAAGCTATAAAATCAGGCTTATGCCAAACTGAAGTATTTCCGCCCTCCACTATCTCTTGATACCGTTGATAACCCAATGCACGATTCAATTCTTGCTGCCGCTTTATAACATTGAGTTGACCTTCCAACTGCTTCACGCTTTTCTGACTCTCCTCACAAGCATCGGTCATCCGCTGTAATTGGTCTGCTGTATCTGCCATCTGCATATCTTTCTTCGTAGCTTTCACCTTCATGCCTTTCACCTTGTGATGATAGTACCAGCCAGCACCACAACCGGTTATCAACAGCACCACTATAAAAACTATTCCCCACCCCACTTTGCGTTGTTTGTCGTCTTCTATCTGCTGTTTGTCAAAGTCTGCTTGGATGGCCATCACTGCTTCAGTCTTGTTATTCATTTTTATGGTATCCCTTACTGCTTGCAATTTTGCTGCAAACAAAGCAGATTCCTTATACAATCCTCTTTGCTTAGCCACATCTGACCTTATCAAATATATTTCTTCTTTTAATTCCAAATCTTTTGTTTGCAAAGCTAAATTCCAAAGGCTATCTGCTTCTGCAAATTTATTCTCAACAGCACTGATACCAGCTAACGCATGGTAAGACACATCATTTGGGGGATAATTCAAAGATATTTCATAATACTTTCTTGCTAATTTATATTCTTTCTTATCAAAATAGTTAGCTGCTATATTGGTATAAACTATACCCTTTACCCTTAGAGGAGCTTTTTTTACATACTTTAATAATTTTGAAGTATAATATGCAGATGCTATAGAATCATTTTTATAATCTGCAATAATTGACGCCCAATTGTACGCATTACAAATATCTCCAATGTTATTTTGTATTAGTGCGTATTGAATGGCTTGTTTCTCATAATACATTGCTTTATCTAAAAGTCCTTCACGTTTATTAGCCTCTGCCAAACACTGACACACATTGAAATGCCACAATGCAGAATTAAATTTTGTAACTAATCTTTCTGCTTTTTTCAATAAGAAGACAGATTTCTCTTTTTCATTATGGTCTGATAAAAGCATAGCCTTATAATAATAAGATTTCATGAGTCTAAAATCATCTTTTGTTTTTGAATAGTAGTCAATACAAAAATCAAGTACTGTATCTGGCAGGTCCTTATAAAGGCTGCAACAGGTTTGGCTATATAACAATATATAATATACTTTATCTTCTACCCTATCGATTTTTTTTGCATTAACCTTCTTTAAACAATTATATGCAGAATCAAATTTTTCATGCACTAACAATGTGTCAACCATGACTAAATGGCTGTACAACTTAGATTTTTTATTACATTGGCAGCAGAATGTTATTAACAAAATTGCTATTAGGAAAGTAAATAAAATGCTGTACTTTTTCATGATTACAAATATACAAAAAAAATATCATTTTACGATAAAGTGATATAAAAGAAATATATTTCCAACTGATAAACGTTACAATTTAATATTCTTTTACCACATTAAAACGCACTTCAATAATCTAACACACAATTAGTTACAACAATTTATAAAATTGTAACACCAAGAAAGATATTTTCATAATAATTTTGAAAGAAAGAACATATAGTATAAATTTGCTGACAATATCATCAAGTTCTAAACAGAATCAAAACATAAATCAAACCATCACAACATGAAAAGGAGTATTTTCTTTTGCATTTTTTTGCATAGTTTCAGTATAAATACAGATGCAATTAATACGTATCATTTTTATAAACACAAAAAGTCAGCTACTCAACACAAAGCTCCTATACAAGGACGCCAAGTAATGGCTACATGCAACAACAGAACCGTTACACTGTTCTTTTTTTGCTACGATGAAGACCCGATAGAACTCTCCATTTACAAAGACGGGGAACTCATAGCAACAGAAAGCTTCCTGCTGGATACTGACGACATCTTAGAATGTGACCTCAGCGAATACACAGAAGGATGTTTTACCTTCTATGCAAAAATAAATAAGGATATACAGTTCATAGGCGAATATAACATCTAAATTAATAATCATTTGATTTTACCCATCATGAAACAAAAACTCGTTTTACTCTTTTCTTTTATAATTTTCAGTGCTTTCCGAGTTATGGCACAAGCCCCTTCAAATCCAATTTATATTGGCTTAGAGGCTCAGGCCGCTATACAATCATCAAATAAATCGCTTTTAAGCAACAATGTGCAATTAGGTTGGAAAGCAACAGATAGACTAGTATTTATGCAGCATCAGAAGGTTTGGTATTTTTAAGCAAGAGCAAAGACATACGCACCTACAATTGCTCTTGGAATGTAGGCGGTGGTATTGGTTATGATTTTCATAAAGACAACATTCTAAGCACCACCTTTTTTGCAACAGCCACACATAGTATTGGCAATGTCGATTTGAAAAATATGTCTTACAATGCTGGCATAAAGTTTAATACCCAGCAAAAAGCTTTAAAGCTTTCATTTGGAATTGGTTATAAATACATTAAATCCTTACAGAAATCAGAAAAGGATTTTAAAGGATTCTGTGTTAGCATTGGCATAAGCATCTAATAAAGCTTTATCTTTCCAATACATTTATTGGATACTGACAACATATTTAGAATATGATCTCAACAAATACACGGAAGAATATTTTATCTTCCACGCAAAAATCAATAAAGATATACAATTCATAGGCGAATATGATATTTCAATTAATAACTATTAAAACTTTATCAATTATGAAAAAAATCTGTATGCTTCTTGCTTTGACAGCATTTGTTTTTACATCTTGCAGCAACAACGAAGACACTGCTATCAATCAAGCTGAAAACAGCTCTCTATTAAGCCGTATCAAGGTAGTGCATATAAAAAACGGTCAAATAGTACCTGCATCAAGAGTAGGCAATGACAGCACAGATACAGCTTTATCATTCAAGACACTCAAAGACTTTACAGACTTTAAAGCATTGCTAAAATACAAAAGCACTGAAGAGAAACAAATGATTGTCAAAAGCTTAGGATTCAATAATATGTATTCTATCTATGAAGAGGCAGATGCAGAACTTGATTCCATTGGCGAGATAGCACAATCTGAAGAAGAATTCAAAACCCTGTATGCCAATTACAAGAAAGAATACGAAGACATTTTAGTAGGCAACGGTTATGACCAAACAGATCTCTCTCTGTATATACCTGCATCAGAAGACGAAAATACCGACGCTTTTATTGCAGGCAAGGAAAAATTAGTCTCTATTAATGACAAAGTAATCAAAATGGATTTTCAAAAAGTGATGAATTCTGCGGATATGACGATCTATGGCACATCAGTTCCCAACAATCCAAGCTCTGGTTCAACTGCTGCTACCTCATCATCTTCTTCTACTTCATCTACAACATCAGAGAGTGATTGGGCTACCAACAGCTTTATCAAGAAAAACGGACATAAAAAGACCATCTTCGCATGTTCCTTCACAAAAGAGCACGCCGTAAGATTCCACTTCGGTGCCCAAAAGAAAATGTGGTATGGCTGGAAAAGAGACAACAATAGAGACTTTTATTATAGACTGGAATATTTGGAGGGTGTAGACGAAAAAGGACGTTCTGCTGAAATCAAGCCTACATATACTGATAATACTTATCATTTCTTCTTAAAATGGAAAACCGGAAACTTGAATGTCAGCATCGGTGATGCAATAGAAGCAAGTGGACCAGTAATAACCAGGTATCAAGTTACAGGTGATGTCTATGTATGGACGGACATGATGGTGGACAAAGACAGTAACGGCAATATCATACATGGAAAATTTGACAAGATTCCAATGGCAGGTCAAGAATCCATCTATCCACAATTAAGCAAAGACAAAGCCTATAAATGCAGAATACGCTTAAAGGAATAGCATAAACAAGTAGGTGTTCAAATTTAAACGTATACAGCAACCTTTACTTAAATCAATATTGAGCACCTGCTTTCTATAAATATAACAGCAACAATAAACAATATCCAGTATGAACAGATTGAAAACACTTTCTTTAAGGCTATCAGCCATTGCATGTGCTTTGCTTCTTTTGGCAACAGTCGTGGCTTGCGACAAGGATGATGACGCAGACATGTCCAATTGGGAAGACAGAAACCAGATGTATTACCATGATGCCTACAATGCGGCTATGGCCTGTATATTATCCAATGACACCACATGGAGCTTGCTATTCAAAAACAACGGTGAGACCCAACCTACAAACGTTGTATTGGTGTGTACAGTGAAAAAAGGCAAAGGTACAGACACTCCACAGTCAACCGATTCTGTAAAGGTGCATATCAAGGGGCAACTTGTTCCATCTACATCTCATCCTGACGGCTATACATTCTTGACCTCCTACAATGAAACGTCTGCTGCCGCTGCCCACCCACTTACGTTCTCTGCAGACGGCAAAATGGCTAACACTACCACGCCAAGTGTAGAAGGATTAGGCATGGTGCTTCAAAAAATGCATGTAGGCGACCATTGCCGTGTATATCTGCCCTATGAGTTAGGATATGGCACAGCGGGCTGTCCAAGCATGGACATACCTCCTTACAGCACGCTGACTTATGACATAACCCTGATAGAAATCATCAAATAGAGGGCTTGACAGGCACCAATTTATCTACAACAACTCTAATTTTAAAATAACATGAATATATTGAAAACACTTTTTCTGAAACTTTCGGCTGTTGCATGTCTGCTTATGGCTTTCACTGCATTAACAGCCTGCCACAATGACGATGACGAACCCTCTTCCTGGAAAGACAGAAACGCTTACTTCTTTTACCATAAATATGATTCGGCTGTCGGTACCGAATTGGTCGGTGATTCCAGAGAAAGAGTATTGACCAAAGGCCCTTACACTGATGAAGAAGTGATAAAGCCGGAACGACATGTAGCGCTTTGGGTGTATGAAGAGGGCAAAGGCAAAGGATGCCCACAGCCCACCGACTCTGTAAAGGTGCATATCAAGGGATACCTGCTTTCTGCCACCTCCTATCATTGGGATGACGAAACTGTCTTCTTTTCCTCCTATCAAGGTAAATTAGATACAGCCACCTGCCAACCAGCCACCTTTTCTGCTGACGGCAAAATGGCCAACTCCGCCATACCAGGCGTAGAAGGCTTAGGCCTTGCCTTTCAAAACATGCACATCGGCGACCATTGGACGGTATATGTACCACAGGAGTTGGGGTATGGCGCCACTGGCTGTTCAGACCTTGGCATACCTCCTTACAGCACATTGATATATGATATAACTTTGGTAGATTATTAAGTAGGTGATCAAAATTCATCGTATATATGAAATCCTCAGGATTAACGATTGCTTAAAAGCAATCGTTAATCTTATTTAAATTAATGATGAACACCTACTTGTCACAAATAATGTAAGGCATTGAAGCAAAAACTCAAGTATAAATATTTTTCAAAACAATACCAATTCATATATAATTAAAAGGTACATAAAAAACGTTGCGCTGAACACGCTTCTACACGAAGCATCATTCAGCGCATTTTTATCGTTATGTCTTTCTTACGTATCGTCAATACGGTTTAGGTTGGAATAGTTTTGAATACAATCCTTATGTGTTTTGTTATTGCAAATATAAGCATTTATGGTAAGACGTCCAAATAAATTGGCTGCAAATTGTCATTCAATAACTGATTTATTTGGTTTAAACGTTAAAAACCGACATATTGGACAATACGAAGACCTTCTTTGTTCGTTTCTGCTCATTTTACTACTCACAACACATTAGTGTGCTGTCGGCGCAAACGAACAGAGATGCTCATATACCATATAACATAGAGTATCAATAGAGCCAAGGTGGCATAGTTGGCTATGCGATGCTGAAGACCTGCGGTAACACACTGTACAGCCATCAATGCGATACTGCCTAACAATACTGCCACGTCTACTGCCAGAATCTTTCTCAAAGGTTTATATGCTGCCGAAAGAGCAATGTCTTTGCGTTTCAACGCACGCACTACCGTAACAAGGACAACGACAGCTACCATTACCAGCAGAGAATTAAGCCATGCCATATTTGTAGAAAAGCGCAAAGCTTCTTGCTGGATGCTTACCAAAGCATTGACACCTAATATCAAGCTGACGAGTTGCCACCAGTCTGTTTTACCGGGGCTTGGCCGTTTCTTGCGCCAAAATGTGCCATACACAATGGCTGCTATGGACGCCACCAAGATAATAGACATTACAATTAACATAACCTATTGTTTTAAAAGTTCATATTCAATCCCCATTAAGTTAGCATGCCGTGTGAGCTTCTACTTGTGAGCAGTGTCCTCACCGTCGGCCATATACCATTTGGAGTATTCAACATAGTGGGCTGCAAAGCTCTCTGCCTGATTGGGGCTGGTCTTTTTCAGAAACTTGGCGGGCACCCCACCCCATATCTCATGGTCGCCAATCTTGGTGCCTTGCAACACCAATGCGCCGGCTGCCACAATAGCTCCCCGCCCTATGTCGGCACGGTCGAGCACCGTAGCTCCCATGCCTATGAGTGCACCTTGGCGCACAGTGCAGGCGTGTACGGTGGCGTTGTGGCCTATGGTAACATTGTCTTCTATGACCACTGGACCTATTTTGTTCGTAACATGCACGCAGGCACCGTCCTGCACATTCACTCTGTTGCCTATTGTTATAGGGGCTACATCGCCTCTCAACACGGCATTGAACCACACAGAGCACTCATTGCCCATGGTAACCTCGCCCACAATAGTGGCGTTTTCGCTAAAATAGCAGTCTTTACCCCATTTCGGGGTCAAGTTATTGATTGTCTTTATTAATGCCATTTTTCTGTTTTTAATCACTAATCAGTTTATGCAAAGACAGTGCAAGGCGAACGCAATAAAGTTTACTTTCAATTGCTGAGCCGATGCCTGTCTTATGCAAAGATAGAGAAAAAAAACGAAAGCACTGCAATGAGCAAGCAAAAACGGTGCAATCATTTGTCAATAGCTATGCAATCGGAGACCAATAGCGGTGCAATCGGCAAGCGATTGCACCGCTATTGGAAAGGCTGTTGCCGGCAAGTAGCCACTCTATGACATAAAGGTCTAAAAACAAAGCATTTATACGTCTGTCAACAAAGAAGCAGCAGAGAGGCACACATTGGCCTTTCTGCTGCTTCAAAGATTAGTTTTATGTTTTTATCTCATGTCAGTACGAAATTCTACTGCTTAATACTGTGTATGCTGTGGGTCAAAGTTGGTCCAGCCTTCTGTCCAGTTATCGCCTGCTGCAAAAGCACCTATATAGGATACTTTGGTAAAGCCTGAGAGCAGAGCATCGGTAAATGAAGCTGCTGTCAGCAGTGGGCTGTTGGTTGCCGGCATATAACCCGTAGCATCAAACCAGCCTGTGGCAGTGTCAAAATACTTGTCGGTAGCCTGGCTCTTGAAGAAGGTACTGGTAAACGATGGCTTAGAGGCATCAGTAGTCTTGGTCTTGTAGTCATAGAGGTGGTCTTCATATATCTTGTTGAAGTCTGAGCCTAAGATGTCCATATTAGCCATCCAGATGTTTTGCAACTTCAGCGTGTTGGCGGTAGCTGCGCCTTGTGTGTCACCCTTTTCATTGTCAAGAATCAAACCGATAGGCCAACCTACGGCTACAGAGTTGAAGCAGTTAAGATGAGAGTCGCGACGAATGTGCATGGCAGCCTGGAACTTGCCAAGACTTGAACCATTGTTAGGATTGTATTCGCCAGCGGTAATGTATGACTTGTCGTTCACAAAGTTTGCGTCTACAGCCTTGGGACCGATAAATGTCATGTTAGAGAATACAGCCTGTGTGTGAGGGTCAGACTTGGAGCCATCGGCATTGTTGTCGCTCTCGAAACCGTTGCTCTGTGATACATCGGCAATCTTGGAGTCGCGGACAGACAGACCGAACTGTACAGTTCCGCTAAAGCCATTGTCGGTATCAAAGTCATCGTCCCAGCCTTTGTAGGCAATCAGGTATTTGCAGTTGACCTTGCCGCCGAACCACTCGTAAGAGTCATCGTTAGAGTAAGATACCTGCACGTGGTCTATCTTGGTGCCGCTGCCTACTGAACCCAATGTAAGACCATTGATTTCCTGATCTGCCTTGAATGGGTATCCGGCAAACTCTATGCGCACATAGCTCAACACGCCGCTGTTGTCGGCATCGTCGGTGCCGCCATGCTTGGTACGCGGACCACCCTCTATCTGCATTTCAGTCTTGTTGTTCTTTGCCTTGCCGCAGAGTATCACGCCACCCCAGTCGCCAGGACGACGGCTGCCGGCAGCCTCTTCAGAAGTAAATACGATAGGCTCCTGTGCGGTACCTTGTGCTATAATCTTGCCGCCACGCTCTGCTATAAGGGTAGCTTTGGTCTGCTTGTCGCCCTTGATGACGGTACCTGGCTCAATGGTCAGCTCTGCACCATCGGCTATATAGACCCAACCTTTCAGAATGTAGGTGCCTTTCTTCAATGTCTGTTTGCCGGTGAATACGAATTCTGCATCGCCGTTTCCAATCTGCTTGCCCTCATCACTCACATTCTTGTCGCCATCTGCAGTAAAGAGCAGGTGGTCGCAAGCCTTCAAGCCGTTGTCGGTAGTCCAGTTTACGGTAGTCTTTGCAGGCTCATTGTTGTCGTCATTGTCGCTACATGCACTCAATGAGAGCGCCAGTGCGAGGATGCCCATGCATCCATAGAAATTCATCTTGTTCATACTTTATTGTTTTGTTTAACATCCAATATCCAAATCCATTCGTTTGTCAGAACTTGTAGCCAACGCTCAGTGCCACATTGCGTCCGGGCTGGTAGCAGCGCGTTACCTGCTCTATCTTCTTGGTGTGGCCATCGTCAAAGTGGGCTGTTTCAAACTGCTTGTAATACACTTTCTCTGCCAGCAGGTCTCTCACGTTGAGTTTCAGCTCCCAATGCTGTCCGAAGCGCTTGGCCAGCGACAGGTCTATCACATTACGAGGCATCTCATAGCTGTCAGGCACACGCAGCACTTCGTTGCCACTGGTGGAGCCTTCGCTGCGCCCCACACCGATAATGCGCTTTCCGATACGGTTGTAGAGCAGTGCCACATCTATCTGCTGAGGTCCGTTTTTATAGAAGAGGCCTGTATTAATCAAGTAAGGCGACTGCCCTTGCATGGGCCGGTCTGCCTCTTTGGAGCCTGACGGAAAGTCTACACGGCTCTTGATAAGCGAACCGTTGAATGACCAGCTAAAGCCTTTCAAGCCGATAAACGACAGGTCTTTGCGTATGTCAAGTTCCAAACCATAGGTCTTGGCAGACTGTGCATTGAGGTAAGAATATACCAAATCGGTACCGCCCGTTACGGTATAAGTCCACTCGATAGGGTCGTCAAAATGCTTGTAGAAGGCAGCCAACGACACTGTCTCGCCTTTGCTGGGATAGAACTCATAGCGCAAGTCAACATTTTGTATGTAGCAAGGCTTCAATCCGGTATTGCCCTGCACATCAGACACGAGATCGAAATCGTAAAACACCGAAGGCGACATCTCTCTGAACTCAGGCCGGTTGACAGTCTTGCCATACGACAGTCTTAACTGGTGCTGGTCTGTAAACCTGTAAGTCAGATTGACAGAGGGAAACAAATCGTTGTAAGTATAGTTGTGGCTGAGCGGGCTGGGTTTATAGTCGCTTGTGTTGGTTATCAGCTCCATGTGGTCATATTCATAGCGCAAGCCCGCATAGACGCTCAACTTGCCAAATGGCAAGGTGGCTGCAAAGTAGCCTGCACCAAGAGTATTGTGTCCTTTGTAATTGTTGCGCATGTGCTGCTCTTCCAGCATGTAGAGTTTGTCAAGTCCGAAATAGTTGCTGTTGCTCAGCAATTGGGTGATATCCATGTGCTGGAAATCATCAGGCAATTGGTTGTCGTTAGGATTCCAATTGTAGATAAAGTTGCGTGTGGTGTACTTCCTTGTGCGGTATTCTCCATAGCCACCTAACTTCAAAGAAGGTGTCCATGACCCGAACACAAAATCGTGTTTATCATTGATAGCGGCCGACATGATGTGCTCGTCCAGTTGAGTCCATTCACGGTTGATGTCGTTGGAAGCCGTCAGTTGAATGTCGTTGGGCGCAAGTTTATCGTTGAGTGTGTAGCGTTTACGGTCAGGTACGTTACGATTGGCAAACGAATAGCTCGCGCTCCAGTCTAATTGGTCTTTGGCCAACGTGTGCTTACCCGTTATTTGGCCATTATAGGTAGTACGGCTGCGATAGTAGTATTCGGCGGCATGTTCGTTGTCTGATTGGGCATTGATGCCTTCGCGCCAGGTATAGCGGTCGTTACCTATCTGATTGAATATGTTTTTAAGTTGATACTTGTTCCTCCCGTTGGCAGACAAGAGGGTAAAGTTAAGCATCGCCCCCAAGCGCACATTGTGGTTATACTGGTCATCTGTGCTGCGGCGCAGGTAGTTGGAGCGGTCATGGTCTGTATCGTACACGCCAAAAAGATTATTGGTCATACCCTCAAACGTGCGGTACTCATTGGTATAGTTGGCTGCTGCTATCATACCCAAGAGCGCGTTGCCTATATTCCAGCGGCGACCTATTGATGCCGACAGCTTCAAGTCGCCTATGGGCTTACGGTTCTTTACCAGCCAGTTGTTGTTCAGACCGTTGCCTTGCAGGTCAATGCCGTTGCTGCCAAGTGTCTTGAGAGGAGTGTTGATGCCACCGCTCAAGCTACGCTTGCCATTGTCGAAGCCCAAGAAATCGGTGGCAGAACCATCACTATAAAGAAATGAAGAAAATGCCGATTTTGTGTTCCAGTTGCCCCCTACCGATATATCTGCAGTATTGGCAGAAGGAATGTCTTTTGTCGTTATGTTGATAAATCCACCCGTGTAGTCTGCAGGATACTCAGGCGATGGCGTCTTGACAATCTCCATGTTGTCTATCTGCGAGCTCGGAATAAGGTCGAAAGAGAAAGCTCTTGAGTCGGCCTCGCTACTGGGAGCAGCGCCTCCGTTAATCCAAACATTATTATAACGCTGCGACAAACCACGCACCATGACAAACTTGTCGTCAATAAGGCTCACACCTGGCACACGGCGTATCACCTCGCCAGCGTTGCTGTCTTGCGTCTTCTGTATTTCCTGTGCCGAAACATTGCTCACTATGACGGGACTGTTTTTAGCCATTTGTATTACCGCTATTTCTGTATTCTTCTTGGCAACACCGGTAACCGTAACGCCCTGCAGTGTCTGTTCATCAGGTTGCATCGCTATTTTCATTTCCTGCGGCTGCTCCTTTGCCTGAACCCCGTCAATCTTTTTGGTTTTGTAAGAAACGTATTTTATAATAAGAGTATATGCCTTTGCATCGCTCACACCCGTAAAAGCAAACTTACCGTCAATGTCGCTCACCGCGGTAAGAGAGGTGCCCTCAATCTGTATGGTAGCCCCTATCAGTGCTTCATGGGTGGTAGCATCTGTTATCAATCCTTTGATATCGGCTGCCCATGTGCCAGCCGCCGTCAACAATAGTGTTGCTGTAACCAAACACTTTTTATTCATCTTCATTACCATTGCATCTTGTTTTCGCTGGCAAAGGTAGTACGCTTATATTACAAATGGATTGCTATGAATTGATAAAGCCTTTACAAGGTCATTACAATAGTGATACAAGTAAGCAAAAATGGCAGTTATCCGATTATACATCAGCATGTTACCAACCAACACGGCACTCACGAAAGGGCATAAAAAAACTTGCCCTTTTCACAAAGAGCAAGCCTTAGAAAGTCAAACATTTAATATTAACTACCCATTTACAGGGAATGAAGTATGTAAAAAAACATCGTTTTTGAAATTCCGTTTTCTCAAGTTCCAGCCTCAACAATGTACATCATAGCGGCTGATCCATGCCATTGCATCAACGCACATGACACAACAGCCCAAGTGGAAAGATAACTTACAATGTATTTCCTTGCACCACAAAGCTGCGGTTATTGGGCAAGATAACACCCTCAAGGGTGATACGGTTGGAATTGAAGTTAGGCAAGATGTCTACTGATGCCACGTTGCTATACTTATACATCGTGATAAACACCTGAGCCGAAATAGCCGCACCCTGCACATTGAAGCGCAGAAAAGCAGTGTCATGTTTGTCAAACGTCAAGCGATAGTCACTAATCTGTCCTTCTACCGTTACGCCACCCATGCCATTAGGACCTGCCACAGGTATATTGAAAGACACTTGTACCGTGGCTCTGCCATTGGCCACAGCCACGAAGTTGGTGTTAGACACTACATAAGCCCGCTGGCCATATTTGAACACCACGCGGTCGGCTTGCAGCGTAAAGGCTGTATCTGCTATTGCAGAAAGAGCTTCTGCATGTTGTGCACTGTCTATCTGAGCCTGTAGCTGATCCATTTCTTTTTTGCTCAACTTACGGTCTTTGGTCTGTGCAGCAACCCCCATGCAAACCATCAGCAAGCATGCCACAACAAGAGTAATTACTCTTTTCATCTTATTTCCTCCTTTTTAGAATAGCGGCAAGACTGCCAACAGGCTACTGTAAACTCGTGGCAGCTCTGCCGTTGTCTATATATCTTAATGCAAAAAGCATGCGAACATTGCATCAGTATATGTAAAAAGATGCTAAAAAGAAAAGAGATTAACAAACAAAAACGATTGTCAATGAACAAAGCAAGCACCAGAACAAAGAACATAGACTAAAAAACAGCAATCACGATGACTAAAACAAGCCAATGCAATTGCTGTATGCTGTAGAATGAATTCTATGGATATGCTGCAATAGTATCACCGCCATTTTGTCTAAAGCAGAACCGCTGCCAATATCTTGTCAGTAGCTCCAGCTTTGCTCCTTACATAATTGCCGGCACTGTTGCCATCAGTCTGGCGCAATTGGTCATCCGACATATAAGCAGTCATAAGCTGTTCAAACTCAGACAAATCATTGATTTGATGTCCACCCTTGGTAGCCAACAAGTCTTGCGCCTCTTGAAAACGTCGATTGTTAGGACCGAATATGACAGGCACATTCCACACTGCGGCTTCCAGCACATTGTGGATACCCACGCCAAAACCACCACCTACATAGGCCACTTCGCCATAACCATAGATGCTTGAGAGCAAGCCAAAACAGTCTATAATCAGGCAACCGGCCTCTTTTACATTTTCTTCTGTAGCTTGGGTGTAACGCACCGTCTTGCGATTTAGCTTCGACAGAATTTGTTGCAAGTGGTCTTCGCCTATCACATGAGGGGCAATGATGAGCTTCCACTCTGGGTGACGGTTAAAGAAGTCAATAAAGATGTCTTCGTCTGGAGGCCAGCTGCTGCCTGCTACAAATACCTTATAATCTTGCTTGAAGGCTTTTACCAAAGGCAGTTGCTTGGCTTGCTGATTGATACTGATAACCCGGTCAAAACGTGTGTCGCCTGTTATCTCTACATTATTGATATGAAGCTGAGCCAGCAACTGACGGCTTGTTTCGTTCTGAACGAAGAAGCGTGTAAAGCACTTCAATACATTTCTATACTGATGGCCATACCACTTGAAGAATATTTGGTCTTTGCGGAAAATGCTGCTGACGCTATATACCGGCACGCCACGGCTCTTCAGAATATGAAGATAGTTCCACCAGAACTCATATTTGATAAAAAATGACATCTCCGGATGCACCACGTTCAAAAAGCGTCGGGCATTACGATGTGTATCAAGCGGAAGATAACAGATAATGTCGGCACCCTCATAGTTCTTTCTTACCTCATAACCTGAAGGCGAAAAGAATGTCAACAGTATCTTGTATTCAGGATGCTCACGTTTGATTCGCTCCATAATAGGACGCCCCTGCTCAAACTCGCCAAGCGAAGCGGCATGAAACCATACATAACGGGCATGGCTGTCTACCTGCTGTTTGAGCATGCTGATAGCTTGACATTCGCCTTTCCACATCTTCTTTACCTTAGCGTTGAAAAGACTGGCAATGGCTACGCCAAGCGTATAGAAGGCTATTACTATTTCGTACACGATGATATGATGAATAAATAGGTGTGTTATTGAGTGATGTTTGCTGCCCGAAGCATTAACGGGAAAAGGCTTTCAGCAGCATAAAAACAGCATTTCAAAAGGGCCACACAGGCTCTTTTGAAATACTGTTACTTTTATTTCAGCACCTCAATAGCGCAACGCAAGCGCCTGAGGGTTTCTTCCTTGCCTAAAAAGTCGGTAATGTCAAACATGCCAGGGCCTTTGCCTATGCCTACCAAAGCAAGGCGGAAAGCATTCATTACATCGCCTAACTTGTAACCTTTGCTTTCTACCCAAGCCATTACAACCTTCTCTTGGTTCTCCATTGAAAAGTCGGTGATGCCTTCAATGACATCTGCCAACTCTGTCATTACTTGTGCAGAGTTCTCTTTCCAGCGCTTGCGCACGGTCTTCTCGTCATACTCTACCGGTGGAATAAAGAAGAAAGAGCACAATGGCCACAACTCTTTCACAAAGTCTACACGGTCTTTCATCATAGCCACTACCTTGACAATGCGGTCCATTGGCTCGTCAACACCGTTGCCGGCAACGATAGGTGCGAAAAGCTCTGCTATCTCTTCGTTGCTCTTGCGCAGCATATACTCATGGTTGAACCATACGCCCTTCTTGTAGTCAAAGCGTGCACCAGCCTTGCTGCACTTGCTGATATCAAACTGATTAACCAACTCTTCAAGGCTGAAAAGCTCCTGCTCGGTACCTGGGTTCCATCCTAACAATGCCAGAAAATTGATAACCGCTTCAGGGAAATAGCCTTGCTCGCGGAAGCCATTTGACACTTCGCCCGTCTTAGGGTCGTGCCATTCCAACGGGAATACGGGGAAACCAAGACGGTCACCGTCACGTTTGCTTAACTTTCCTTTGCCGTCTGGCTTCAACAGCAATGGCAAATGGGCAAACTGAGGCATCGTATCTTCCCACCCAAAAGCACGATACAGCAGCACATGAAGAGGCGCACTGGGCAGCCACTCTTCACCACGTATCACATGAGTGATTTCCATCAAATGGTCATCTACTATGTTCGCCAAGTGGTAAGTAGGCAGTTCGTCTGCACTCTTGTAAAGCACCTTGTCGTCCAAAATATCGCTCTTGATGACCACATCACCACGAATAAGGTCGTGAACATGCACCTCTTCGCCCGGTTCCACCTTGAAACGCACTACATATTGATTGCCATCAGCGATCAACTGGTTAGTAGCTTCTTCGCCCAAGGTGAGTGAGTTGCGCATCAACTGGCGGGTATGGGCATCATATTGGAAGTTTTTGATTTCCTGACGCTTAGCCTCCAGCTCCTCTGGAGTATCGAAAGCGATGTAGGCTTTGCCTGCTTTCAGCAGTTGATCTACATACTTCTTGTAGATGTCTCTGCGCTCACTCTGGCGGTAAGGGCCATGCTGTCCGCCAAAGCTAACGCCTTCGTCAAACTTAATGCCTAACCATTTGAAAGACTCAATGATATATTCCTCTGCTCCAGGAACGAAGCGATGAGAGTCGGTATCTTCTATTCTGAATACCAAGTCGCCACCATGCTGGCGAGCGAACAGATAATTATACAATGCGGTACGTACGCCGCCAATGTGCAATGCCCCTGTAGGACTTGGTGCAAAACGCACCCTTACTTTTCTTTCTGCCATTGAATTTAATGAAGATAAGATGATTTTTGTGCAAAAATACAATAATTTTAGCAATTTAGTGTTTTTTTTTCGTATTTTCGCAAGGTAAAGACATTGATGTCTATGGATTTAAACTCAAACAACATCGCAAATGATTAAATTCAACAGTTCTGGCAAACAATATTGGGGCACACGCCTTATGCGTATTCTGCTCAGTGCCATAACAGTGGCTATCATAGTATTTTTTCTGCCACGCAACAGTGGCCCACAGTTTCGATACGACATCGGAAAGCCGTGGATGTACAGCTCTTTAATAGCCAAATTTGACTTTCCAATTTACAAAACGGATGAAGCTATCAAGGAAGAGCGCGACAGTATGACGCAAAACTTTGAGCCTTACTACAACTTTAACCCCAAAGTGGAGCAAGAGAATGTAGAGAAGTTTCTGCACAAATACCATAATGGCATACCTGGAACCAAAGGAAACTATGTAGCCATCATTGCCGACCGGCTGCACCGGTTATACCAAACGGGCATCATAAGCACTCCCGAATACTCAACCATCAGCAAGGATACCACCAACAGAATACGCTTGGTACAGGGCAAAAACGCCACTTCCGTAGAGATAACGTGTGTCTATTCTACCATGACGGCTTACGAACAGCTGTTCACAGACCCGATATTGGCGGCTCAACGGCAGACACTGCAACGGTGTAACCTTAACGAATACATACAACCCAACCTCATTTATGACCAGGAACGATGCGAAACAGAGCGCAACGACCTGCTAAGTACCATACCGTTAGCCAGTGGCATGGTATTGAGCGGACAGAAAATCATAGACCGTGGCGAAATTGTAGACGACTATACCTACCGTGTGCTCAACTCGTTTGAAAAGGAAACCAAACGCCGTAGCGCATCGGTGGCAGCCATACCGTCTACTATCGCAGGGCAAGTGGTGTTCGTAGGGGTATTGATACTGCTCTTTACCGTTTATCTGGGGCTGTTTAGGAAAGACTATTTTGAGAAGCCCCGCAGCATATCCTTACTCTATACCATGATTACCATCTTCCCTGTGCTGGTGTCGCTCATGATGGATCACAATGTATTTAGTGTGTACGTGTTGCCTTTTGCCATTGCACCTATCTTTATCCGCGTATTCATGGACTCGCGTACGGCTTTCATTTCCAATGTTACTATGGTGCTTATCTGTGCCGCTGCCGTTAAATATCAATATGAATTCATCATCGTTCAGCTGGTGGCAGGTCTGGTAGCTATTTACTCTTTACGCGAGTTGTCGCAGCGCGCACAGCTCTTTAAAACTGCGCTTTTGGTAACCGTGGCCAGCAGTGTGGTATATTTTGCGCTGCAATTGATGCAAGACAACAGCATCACCTCTATGGACCACACCATGTACAAGTATCTTATCATCAACGGCATCTTGCTACTGTTTGCCTATCCGCTGATGCTTGTTATCGAGAAAACATTCGGCTTCGTTTCCAATGTTACGCTGATTGAGCTGTCCAATACCAGCAAAGACTTGCTCAGAAGGTTGAGCGAGGTGGCTCCCGGCACCTTTCAACACTCGGTTATGGTGAGCAACTTGGCTGCTGAAGTGGCCAACAAGATTGGCGCTAAGGTGCAATTGGTAAGAACAGGTGCCATGTATCACGACATTGGAAAGATGAAGAACCCGGCCTTCTTCACCGAAAATCAAGTGGGAGTGAATCCTCTTGACAAGCTGCCCCGCCTGGAGGCGGCACAGATAGTCATCAGTCATGTTACGGAAGGACTGAAATTAGCCGACCGTTACAACCTGCCCAGCATCATCAAAGACTTTATTGCAACGCATCATGGAACGGGAAAAGCCAAATACTTCTATGTAGCTTATAAAAATGAACACCCCGATGAACCCGTAGATGACTCGCTTTTTACGTATCCCGGTCCTGATCCGTTTACAAGAGAGCAGGCCATTCTGATGATGGCTGATACCGTAGAGGCTGCATCGCGCTCACTGACAGAATACACAGAAGAGAACATTGCCAACTTGGTAAACCGTCTTATTGACCAGCAGGTGAACGAAGGCTTCTTCAAATCGTGCCCTATCACCTTCCATGATATAGCGGTGGCAAAACAAGTGATAGCTGAAAGACTCAAGACAATCTATCATACCCGCGTAAGTTATCCTGAAATAAAGAAGCGCAACAGGCGGTAAGTCTCAAGCGTATAGTTTACGACACAGCCATCTGGCATAAGCCAAACAATGGCTATTTTGGATGAAAAGAAAAAGGCGCAAGCCCTCGCTTCATGCTTGACAATACAGCATGAGATGAGGGCTTGCGCCTTTATGCCATTCAAATGCCACCGCATCACGCCTCAACCGGGCGTGTGGCTTCTTTCAGCCATTGGCACTCGTCTGCGTCAAGATAAGGCGACAAGTGCTCGTATACAATAGCATGATAATGATTAATCCAGTCTATTTCTTCTGTATTCAGCAGAGAAAAATCTACCGGTTCAAGGTCTATCGGACATAGCGTAAGCGGCTCAAACTGCAAGAACTTGCCAAAATCAGTCTCCATATACGGCTGTATGACCAGCGTATTTTCTATGCGCACGCCAAAGCGACCAGCCAAATACAAACCTGGTTCATCCGTTACAGTCATGCCTTCAACCAATGGTGCGGGCTTATATTCCATACGAATTTGATGAGGCCCCTCATGTACATTGAGATAAGAGCCTACTCCATGCCCCGTACCATGCATGAAATTCATACCTTGTTTCCACATATCGCAACGCGCCAAAGCATCCAATTGTGTGCCACTGGCACCACGCGGAAACTTGCACAGCTCAAGATTTATATGACCTTTGAGTACCAAGGTATAGACTTTCCGTTGCTCATCGGTAACAGGACCCAAGGCTATTGTACGTGTAATATCTGTCGTACCGTCTTGATATTGTGCGCCAGAATCAAGCAGCAAGAGTCCTTCGGGCCGCAAAGAAGCATCCGTCTCTGCGGTAGCTTCATAGTGAACGATGGCGCCATGTTTCTCATAGCCAGCAATGGTGTCAAAAGATATGCCCTTAAACAGAGGTTGCTCTGCCCGCAAAGCGGTGAGCTTTTGGTCTACGCTCATTTCAGTCTGTCCACCTTTGCGCACAGCAGGTTTCAGCCATCGCAAGAATTTTACCAGTGCCACGCCATCTCTTGTCATCGCCTTTCTAAAACCTTGTATCTCTGTCTCGTTCTTTATTGCTTTCATATAGGGTATTGGCGAGTGGGCATGGGCATGAACACAGCCTACTGTCCGGTAAAGTGTATAGCAGGTTTCGCTGCTATCCATCAGTATATTATACTCGTCATAACGTTTCAAAGCAGACTTAATAGCCGCATAACTTTCTGTATCTACGCGGCTTTGACTCAACTGTTGGCGAGCCTCATCCGTAAGTTTCCCTTCATCTATGAATAGCGTAGCATGGTCTGATGTAATCAGCAGATAGCTAACAAATACAGGATTACAATGTACATCGCTACCACGCAGATTAAGCGTCCAGGCAATATCGTCAAGGGCTGACACCAAGATGCCGCACGCATGACGTTGGCACAAGGCTTTCCTGATACGTTCCAACTTGCTCTCTACCGTCTCACCGGCATAGCATAACGGCTGTATTACCACCTCGTGTTGTGGAACTGGCGGACGGCCTTTCCAAATTATTTTCAATGGGTCGAGCTGAGTGTAGAGATTGATGCCACCTTGCAACTGCAAGCCCTGCGACAGTTGCTCCACCATTTCGGTGCTGCTCACCATGCCATCAATGCCCACCGTAGGGTTTTCCGTAGCCGACAGCTTCTGCCCTAACCACTCTACAATAGTAGGGGTACCCTCTACGCGCTCCTTCATCAGACAGTATTCAGTGCCTGACAGCTGGCCTTCTGCCGCCAAAAAATAGCGTGAATCCGTCCATAATGCCGCTTCATGCAGCGTTACCACGGCTGTTCCTGCAGAGCCATCAAAGCCCGATATCCATTCTCTTCCCTTCCAATGGTCGGGCACATACTCGCCATTATGAGGGTCTGTACTGGGAAAAACAAAAGCATCCAAATGTTCTTGCCGCATCACTTCGCGCAATGCGGCAAGGCGCTGTTCTATCACTGTGTTCATAAGCAAATTGCCAGTATTAAAGGTTTGCTACAAGGTGGGGTTTCACTACTTACAAGCCGTGTCTGCCGCAAGATTAAACCCGCTGTCTTGAAATATTTATAATAGTTTTACAAAATTGTAAAATAGACATGACAAAGATACACCTTTTTAATTTTAATAACAAACTAATTCCTTATTATTTTTTGTATTTCACATTACAATTACTATCTTTGCACGTGTAAAAGCACTGCTATCAAGCTACTAAGAACACTGCTCTTACACACAGGAAAACAGAGATAAAAGAATGTCTTAACATATAAACAAATAAGTTATTATGGAATTTTTAACTAACGAAAAGCTTACAATCGTCGGCGCAGCCGGTATGATTGGTTCAAACATGGTGCAGACAGCGCTCACTATGCACTTGACAAGTAACATCTGTCTTTACGATGTATTCTCACCCGAAGGCGTGGCAGAGGAAATGCGCCAGAGTGGTTTCGGCGATGTAAAGATTACCGCTACAACTGACGCAAAGGAAGCTTTCACCGATGCTAAGTATATCATCTCTTCAGGTGGTGCACCACGTAAGGCTGGTATGACACGTGAAGATTTGCTCAAAGGTAACTGCGAGATTGCAGAGGGTCTTGGCAAAAACATCAAGCAGTATTGTCCGGACGTTAAGCACGTGGTTATCATCTTCAACCCTGCTGACTTGACAGGTCTTGTTACCTTGCTTTATTCTGGCTTGAAACCATCACAGGTTACTACTCTTGCTGCTCTTGACTCTACTCGCTTGCAGAGTGCTTTGGCCAAGAAGTTCAACGTAATGCAGAGCGAAATAAAGGGCTGCGCTACTTATGGCGGCCACGGTGAGCAGATGGCAGTATTCGGCTCTCATGTTACTATCGACGGTCGTAAACTGACCGACATTATCGGTACAGCAGAGTTCCCAGAGGCAGAATGGGAGCAGATGAAGAAGGATGTTATCCAGGGTGGAGCCAAGATTATCGAGCTTCGCGGCCGTTCTTCTTTCCAGAGTCCAGCTTACTTGTCTGTAGAAATGATTCGTTCAGTGATGGGTGGCGAGACTTTCCGCTTCCCAGTAGGTACTTACGTATCAACAGACAAATACAACCATATCATGATGGCCATGAACACTACTCTTGACAAAGACGGTGCTCACTATCAGGTCCCACAGGGTACAGCAGAAGAGAACGCTAAACTTGACGCAAGCTACGAGCACCTCTGCAAGATGCGTGATGAGTTGGTAACTCTCAACATCGTACCTGAAATCTCTAAATGGAGCGAGATTAATCCTAACCTCTAATCCTTATTAGAGCGTTAACATACGCATAAAGCCTTAGCAATAAGGCAACAGAAAGCCCGACTACCCTATGGTGGCCGGGCTTTTTCCATGCCCTATGGTTCTTTTCCTCGTGTATTGTTCATAACCAATAGCGATGCATCGGCACGACAGTTGAACTTATTTTTACACAAAAAAGCGCAAAGTGTGCAAGTATTTATTGCACATTTGCAAACTTTTGTGCAATAAACATCCGTTTTATAGTTAATAAACATTAAACGAAAGGAGCTAAATTCGGAAATTGAGAACAATCTACCTACCTTTGCAACCAATTTTTTAAGGTAATTAAGATGAATCAATTAAAAACAGCTTGCTTGTCAGCAGCTCTGGCAGCATCCCTCACCACCCAAGCTGGTGGACTACTTACAAACACCAATCAGAATATAGCTTTTAACCGTATGATGAGCCGTGAGGCTTCTATTGCTATCGATGGTGTCTACTATAACCCTGCCGGTGTGGCTTTCCTGCCCAACGGGCACCATCTCAGTTTGAACGTACAGACTGCCTGGCAGACCCGAACCATAGACAATTCTTACGCATTGTTCCGCAATAACACCAATAACCCCTCTACCAACAGAACCTTCAAGGGCAAGGCTTTTGCTCCTGTCATTCCTTCAGCACAATATGCTTACAACAAGAACGGATGGTCTTTTCAAGCCAACTTCGCCTTGGCTGGCGGTGGCGGCAAGTGCAAATTTGACGACGGCCTAGGTTCTTTCGAAAAGATTGTGGCAGAAACAGCTATGGGTGCCATCGGACTGGCAGGACAGGTAGACGGCACTTTGGGCGCAGCCTTAGGCAATCCAGCCTTGAAGATGTTTACTTCTGACCAGGCGTTTGGCCAGACTGGCGCATACAGCTTCAACAGTTATATGCGTGGCCGACAGTACTATTATGGCCTCTCTGTGGGCCTGGCACGCAAGTTCAACGACCATTTCAGTGCGTTTGCCGGTGTGCGTGCCGTGTATGCCTTGGCTAACTACTACGGCTATGTAAAGGATATCAAGGTAGGTGCCATGGACCTCTACAAGGTGCTTGACCCTTCCAAGACAGAGTCTGCCAACATTGAGCTGAACTGCGACCAGAGCGGATTAGGTTTTACCCCTATTATCGGTGTAGACTTCAAGACCGGCAAATGGAATTTCTCTGCCAAATATGAGTTCAAGACACGCATGCGCCTGAAGAATGAAGCCGTAAACCAAGCACCCAGTATAGGCAACTTGGGCGACAACCTGTCCAAAACAATGGTCAGCACGCTGACGCAACAGTTGATGCAACAGCCCGGCATGACGCAAGAGGCAGCACAACAGCAGGCTTTGGCTGTAACACAACAGGTGCTCGCATCACAGAATGTAACTGGCGCCATGCAGCAACTCAAGCAACAGTTTGACACCAAACTGGATGGTGCTATCGGCGAATATGAAGACGGAAAGCATATTGCTGCCGACATACCTTCGCTGTTGACCATCGGTGTGGGCTACCGCCCTATTGACGCTTTGCGCATCAACGCCGGTTTCCACTGGTTCGACGACAAGCACGCTACGGCTTACAACAACCGCCAAGAGAAACTGGACCACGGCACCATAGAATGGAACGCTGGTGCAGAATACGATATCAACAAGGCGGTAACCGTCAGTGCCGGTTGGCAAAACACCAACTATGGATTGACCGATGAGTATATGGACGACAAGTCGTTTGTGGTAAGTTCCAACTCGGTAGCTGTGGGCACCTGCATCAAGTTGTCCAAGAAGATGAACCTCAACGTGGCTTACTTCCACACCTTCTACACCAACAAGCATACTGCCGAGAAGGTATCAGACCAGCTCACTTATACCGCTGACTATACACGCGACAACGATGTATTTGGCGTAGGTCTTGACATCAACTTCTAACAGTCATATCCACAATAACTGCGAAGGCCGCTGATACGCATTTGTATCAGCGGCCTTTTGTGTTTATAAGCAGGTGCTCATCATCAGCATGGGTCTACATCATAGTAGATCTGCACCCCACCATAGCGTTTGTCTTTCATCATGACTTCCTGGACAGTGCGCAGATGCTGACGCACTGTAGGCAAAGAGATGCCCCGCTCCAGCTTGATGACCAACTTGCGTATATGCAAAGTCTTTACCTTTGCTATCGAAGGCTTGTCAGGGCCTAAGACACGCGGCCCCAACCAGCGGCGCAACTGGGCTGCAAAATCCGTGGCAGCCTGCTCCACCACCACATCATCCTTATGGCGCAGATAGGCATACACCAAGTGGCAGAAGGGCGGATAATGAAATGCTTCGCGCTCTTCCAGCTGGTCTTTGAAGAAGGTGTCGCTGTCGTTATGTACCACTTGGGCAATGATGGGCAACTGCGGACTCTTGGTTTGCAGGATTACCAAGCCCTGATGTCCTTTTCTGCCTGCCCTGCCGCTCACCTGTGAAAGCATGGAAAAGGCATATTCATAGGCTCTGAAGTCAGGATAATTGAGCATGCTGTCGGCATTGAGTATGCCCACCACGCTCACCTTGTCGAAATCAAGACCTTTGGTAACCATCTGTGTACCTATCAGCAGATTGGTGCGATGCGCCGAGAAATCGTTGATGATACGCTCATACGCATTGCGGGTGTGGGTGGTGTCCAAATCCATCCGGGCTATGCGGGCATCAGGAAACAGGCTGCTCACCTGGTCTTCTATCTTCTCCGTACCATAGCCACGGCCACGCAAATCATGGCTTCCACAGCAAGGACACACCATGGGCACCGGATAAGCGGCGCCACAGTAGTGGCACGTAAGCTGGTTGAGCCGCTTATGGTAGGTCAGCGACACATCACACTGCTCACAATGAGGCACCCACCCGCACTCTCTACACTCTATCATAGGGGCAAAGCCACGACGGTTCTGAAACAATATTACCTGTTCGTCGCGGTCCAATGCTTGTCTGACAGCTTGCAGCAACGTGGGCGAAAAAGGTCCTGACATCATCTTTCTGTGCTGCAAATCTTTCGTGTCTACCACATGGATGGCTGGCAATTGCATATCGCTGTACCGACGGGTGAGCCTTACCAAGCCGTATTTTCCGATATCAGCGTTGTACAGGCTCTCTATGCTTGGCGTGGCAGAACCGAGCAGCACCTTGGCATGCTGCTGATGAGCCAGCATGATGGCCACATTGCGGGCATGGTAACGGGGTGCTGGGTCTTGCTGCTTGAAAGAGGTCTCGTGCTCCTCGTCTACAATGACAAGCCCAAGGCGGGTAAAAGGCAGCAACACTGCCGAGCGCGCACCCAATATCACATCGTAAGGTTGGGCAGAGAGTTGCTTCTTCCATATCTCTACACGCTCTGCATCGGCATACTTGGAATGGTAGATGCCCAAACGGTTGCCAAACACTTGTTGCAGCCGATGTCTCATCTGCACGGTCAGCGCTATCTCCGGCAGCAGATACAACACTTGCTGCCCTTGCGCCAAGGCTTGCTGAATAAGATGGATGTATATCTCGGTCTTGCCACTGGAGGTAACACCATGAAGCAGCACTACCGATTTGGATTTAAACTGCTCCTGCACACTGTCAAAGGCTGTCTGCTGGGCTTCGCTCAATGGCTTGATACGCTCCAGATGGGCTTCGCCGGCATCATTCAGCCTGCCCACTTCGCGCTGGTAGGTAGTAAGCAGTTGGCGCACCACCAGATTTCTGAATACAGGAGTGGTAGAACGGGTAACATTGAGCAACTCTTCGCGGCTCACCTCCGCTATCTTCTCTGTGGGTGTATCGCCTTGCAGCATATCCCAATGCGAAAGATGCAAATACTCCACAAACACTTTCCGCTGTGCATCAGACCGCCGCAAAATATCCAAAGCTATATGCAGTGCCTGCTCACTACGGTAGGTTGGCGCCAAACCCACATACACCTCTGTCTTGGGAGTATAGCTATCGGTAGACTTGAGACCGCCGGGCAAGGCTGCGGTGTAGACATCGCCAATGGCTGCCAAATAGTAATCGGCTATCCACTGCCACAGTTTTAGCTGCGCACCGGTAACAAGGGGAGCCTCATCCAGCAGCAGCTTGATGTCTTTCAAGCTAAAGTCAGGCTTCTCGTCATGCGCATGCGCTATCAGCCCCACTCTGGTCTTGGTGGTACCAAAAGGCACCAAGACCCTCATTCCGGGCTGTACGAGCGGCTGCAGATCGCTGGGCACCGAATAAGTAAACAGCCTGTTTAGCGGCAAAGGCAATATAATATCTACATATTTCATGCTAACAAGTGGTGTAAAAAGTGTACTTACCGTGCAAAATTAATGGAAAACTGCCGCACCACAAAATAAAACCGAGAAAAGGAACAAGTTGCTGTCCTTTGCCAAGAGCTGTGCAGAGGACTGGCAACAGCACTGCTATCAGCCTGCGATTGCATAGCTCTTGCCATCCGATTGCAATGCTTCCGCAATGCAATAGCTATGCTATTAGAATGCGAAAGCACTGCTTTGACCCATGCAAAGCAGTGCTTTCTGAAAAAGAAATGTTATGGGGAACTATCTCATTGTGTAACAAACGACAGAATCCCTTTGATATTATGAGCCTTATTTTACAAGAACTTTTCTTACCGTACCGTTCTTCATCCTCACAATATTGATGCCACGCTGTGCACCGTTGATGCGCTGGCCGCTGAGATTGTAGCGCTCTGCCACGTCGGCAGCATTGACAAATGCAGCAGGTTGGTCTATTGCAGTTACAACACTTGAACCATTGGCAAGGTTAACCGTTACGTAATCAGAAGGATCAGAGGTAGCTGAATGGCTGATGCTATCGGTGCGCAAAGCTGTTACAGAGTAAGCATACTTGTCATAACCGTAAGCATCCAAGCCATCAAATGCAGCTGAGAGTACATCAGCATTTTCAGTATTTACAGCACTGAGCCATGTATAGACATTGCTGCCGACTTTGACATTTTGGCTAATTTGTATATTGTCTACCATGAAGGTATTAGATGCTGTAAAACGAAGCACTACGGCCTTTCCATGTTCCGGCACAGTGTAAGTACCGTCAATAACACCCTTTACATTGAACGGAATGGTGTAAGTCTCGTTAGGAGTAGTAATTTCAAGCTCATCGCCCGGTGTACCTACTGCCTTGATCTTGAGATTGAATTCCTCATCATTGTCCAAATACAGGGCAGGTGTCTTGATGGCGCCATAAGTAGAATTGTCATTTACAGCACCCATCCAGCCTTGAGACAGCGCCATATTCTTGACTGTCCAACCTGGGTTCTTGGTATATTTGTCAAGACTTTGGTACTTGTTGGCACCTATCGGGTCGGGGTTGGTAGGGTCTGTATTTTGGGTTACCTTCTCATTTACGCCAGAGAAGTCTTCGTCCACCACATTATATACTTCGTCCTTAGCCGCAGTATACACGCCATAGTTGGTTACAGTATAGCTGGTAGCCTTGTAAGATTTCTCCCAGTTTGCGGTATAACTGCCGCGGCTGTCAATGTCGGTGGCAGGCTTTGCCTTAGGAGTGGCTACGCCATAAGCCAAACGAAGGGTCAAGGCTGAAGTGGCATCACCATAGTGAGACTGCACACCATAATAGTAATCGTATATTGGCAATATATTCTTGCTGAACGTGTAAGATGTCTCTTCCGTATCATCATAGCGGTATCCATACTCCTCTTCGATGCTCAGAGGCAACAAGTCGGCATCCTTGCCACCCTGCACATTCATATTGTCAAGTACTATGTAACTGTTCTTCGGCAAGTATGAGCCATAGATACGCACGCCATAGTAACGGCCGCTGAATGCGTTTCTGGTAGCTTCTTCCATATCCACCTCGCCAGGTTCTACCCAACCGTCTGCATAGAATGAGCCATACGATTTCCAGCCCTCATCGGTCAGCAGGTCAATGTCGATGGAAGCATCTGCATCAATCAGCTCGTCTTCAGTGGCACCAGACACTTTCATCCAAAAAGTCATGTTCTTGTAGGTAGAGAAGTTGTAAGGAGTGGTCAGCGTATCGCCCTGTGCCAAGGTCAATGCCTTTGTATCGTCTGCACCAATGCCATCAGCAATTTTGCCATTGGTAGTGAATCCTTCAGCAATGCCGTCTTCAAAGTCGGCAGTCCACAAGCGGTCTTCTGTACCATAGACATCGCGCTGATAAATCCATGTATAATAATTCTGTGCCATTGCCATCTTCTGCCAGTTGGCAGTAAACGATCCATCCGTAAAATTGGTAATAGGCAACATGGCTGGCTCTGCCATAAAATTATCGTTGCGGTCAACGCGCACATAGTCTATCAGACATTCACCATAAGACAGTATCTGCAAAAATCCGTCATTGGAAGATGTCAGGTTATGCACTTTCAACGTAACTATCTTCCATCCGTTCTCAGGGTAGAGCGTAGTCGAGACATTAGACAATTCATCACTGCCTGTATCTACAAAGTTAGGATTGTTGTAGCCACCGCACAACATATTGACATTGACATAAGCCTTTTTCTTTCCAAAACACTTCATGCGAACCGTAATGGTAAGGTCGCCGGAATAGTCGCCCAAGGCAGAATTAAGCATTGCTCCTTCATAGCCCAACGTGTCTTTCAAGTAAGCATTGCCACCTGCCTGAAACACCCAATTGCCATTCCAGCCCGGTGCCTCGGTGTATTGTGGGTCTATATCAGTTTGCACAGGACCACCATAGTAGCCATATTCATCACATAAGGCCTCTGTATCCGGCTCCTCAGCAGAACCTTTTGTAAACTTGTCAAAGCCCTCATTGATAATTTCGTCAGCACATACCGCCCCACCCCAAGTCTTGCGCGGAGCTTTCTGTAATGCAACAGCCGAGGCGTGCTGAGCAGCTCTGGAGGTCAACTTTCCAAACAACGGCAACTGGTGTCCATTAACTGTAACTGTCTTTTCCGATGGTTTTACTATCTGTCTTCTCGCACCTTGCGCCATGCCGTCAAATGGCATAGCAGCCAAAGCAGCTGCCAGAACACAGCAATAAGGAGTAAATCTTCGCATACGCTATATAATGCTTTTCAATGGGGACTCCTTTATTGTGTTTCTCTTCTGTGGCAAGAAGAGGAGTCCCGTTGACTACCTGCCACCGAAGTTCTTTCTTTTCACTTCGATGGCAAAGGTATATAGAATTGCCAACAAACAATTGTTCTCGCTAACAACAAATGTCTTTGTTTATAATTTAAGACACAAAAAGCAAGTATTTAATCGTTTTTTGCGTCTTTTTGCAGCCTTGAAGCACGCTGATATTCGCTGGGCGTAAGTCCTGTAACCTTCTTGAAAATGGCTACAAAGTTAGTACGGCTCTTGAAACCCACACTTGTAGCAATGGCTTCAATGGTAAGTTTGCCATAAGTTGCAGTGTCGCCCAGACGCCGACACGCCTCACGTATGCGGTATTCGCCCAAAAGGGCATTGAAGTTTTTACCAGCCTTCTCATTGATAACCTGCGAGAGGTCAGCATAAGAATAGCCCGTTTTTTCTGCCAATGAACGTAAGGAGAAGTCGCAAGAGCAAATGACAGCAGTGTCGGAGAGCTGCTGTTGCACGCTGGTATATATATCAGCCTTGGTTGATTCGTCCAATTTACTATTCTGATACTTGGTCTGCTGCACAGTGTCAGTATGGCACAAACTCTCCTGCATCTTCTCATAGAGGACCTGCTGCTGGCGTCTGAGCTGACGGTTCTTGTGCACAAAGTGTATCACTGAGAGCAAGGCCAGCACCACCAACACTACACACAGCATGATGATAATAAACTGTTGACGGCGCTGTGCATCCAATATCTTCACGCGGTCATTGGCATCTTGCAGTTCCGACAGGAAATGCATCTCACCGGCTGCCTGCACTTGACTGTCGATTACGAACTCTTCTTTCGCCTTCAGATACTGCATCTTGTAGTACATGGCTCTGTCAGGCTGGTTCACACTGGCATAATAAGCGCTTAACTGCGAATAAGTGGTGATTATCAAATCCTTGAAATGCTGTCCTTCCACAAGTTTCTTTACCTCCAGCAACTTATTAAGCACATTGGCTTTATCACCCATCTGCCCGTAAGCACTTGTCTCAAGGCACATCGTAGTGTACACATACCGGCCTGGAGTGTCGGGTGTATCCACAGCCCTACGGGCCAGCTGTGCATAGCGCAACACCTCCTTATACCGTTTGGAACGCATCAATGCCACGGTTTTTTCAAGCAAACGGTTATACCTTGCCAATACCACTGTTGATGGAAAAGACAGGCTTTTATACAGCTTGCACTCCTTTTCTATGGCTGGCATCTTGTTGTCTATATAAGCGGCCAAAAGCAGATTGCAGTAGATGGGCTGCATGACTGTATAGTCTTTGGCACGGTAGGCACAATGAAATGCACGGCGATAATATTCTAAAGGTTTGCTGAGAAAATAACGGTCGGAGGATTGCAGGTCGGCTAAAGTGCCGTAAAGATTGCCTAAATTAAGATAGATATAAGCCAAATTCTTGTCTTGCTGATTAGCTTCTGCAATGCGTAAAGCCCGCTGCAAATTGGCAAAAGACTGCTGATAGTCAAAATAATGGTAGAAATAAATATAGCCTATATTGTTGTAAGCCCGTGTGGCTGCTATGCGTTCCTGTTCTGACATGCCTGAACGATAGGAGCGGTTGGCTACAATACTGTATACAATGAGCGCATCGCGGTACTTGCCTTGGCGCACAAATTTGCGGCCATAATCAAGCAATAGTGTATCAGGAGTCTGCGACCAACGTGCAAACATGCGGGGCATATCCTTGCCTTGTCGGGCAGCAAAGGCTGTGGCAGACAGGGCGGAAAATGCCAATAACAATAGAATAAATCTGAACTTGCCCATCATTGTGCTGTGTATTATGGGCACAAAGTTAAGAAAAAATCCGCAAAACCAACAGTTTTCAGCCCATTACATAAATGTGGCATAACTGCAACGGGACAAATCAAAGCCTATACAACAACGGACAGTAAACATCAAAAAGGGCTGTTCCTTGCTGATACCGGACAACACAACAGAAGCGCATGCAGCCTTTTGGACCGCATGCGCTTCTGTTGTTGTTATCTCATTTGCCCGCTTACATATCACTGAAGAACAACATCAGCAGTATGATTGCAGACTGACAAAGAAAGAAAAGACGCCTTAGAAGTAATAAGCCAAAGACACTTGCCAAGCGTTGGCCTTGCCTGATATACCGCTCTTGATGGTGTTGCCGATGGTAGCTTCACCGCTCTTGCCACATGCGATGTTGTAGTTGGCTGCGATTTCGAGGTGGCTCAAGAGGGTTACACCTGCACCTACGTTAACGCTGAAAGCTGAATCTTTCCACTTCCAGTCGATAGCTTTTACATTCTTTTCGCCTACATTGAAACCAAACTGCGGACCTGCAAAGAGGTAGATGCTGGCCATCTCGCCCAAGCCAAGGCCATAACGGAGGTTGATAGGCACATTGATTGACTTCTGAGAGACACGCTTCTCGCCTACCACTTCCTGTGTGCCGTCAACACCAAGCTTGGCATCGCGCTGGTCATAAAGGGCTGCTGCATCAACACCAAGGCCTACAATAGGAAGAGTTACTTTAATGGTAGGACCTACAAAGAAACCTGTCTGGTTGTTGGCATCAAGCACTTCTGTGCTTAAAGACATGTTGGTAACGTTAAGACCACCTTTCAAACCAAACTTGATTTGTGCGTTGGCAGAGAGTGTAGTCATCAAAGCGATTGCCAAGGCAATCAGTGTAAACACTTTTTTCATACGTTGTTGGGGTTTAAGTTAATTATTCACGTTGCCATTCCACGGCGAAACGGCAACAAGGTTGATTTTAAAATAGGGTCTGTTTTCATTGCTGCAAGCATCAGACTGCCGTGAGACTATATGCTGCAAGCTGTGCTGCTCTTTGCAAGCAATTACACTGTGCGGTGTAAAAAGCACTGCCTTTCATTTGCCAAAGCGGTGCTTTACGTTTCCAAAGCATCGCTTTAGCATGTATATAATTCTGTTTTCGATGCCAAAAGATTATCGTCTTCGGCACCATTTACCAGTCATCAATGGCGCTGACGGCGCACTGTTACACGGGCAGATCCACCGCTTGCACTGCTACTTGACGAGGAAGCACGGCGAGACTTGACCGAAACGGAAGCTTTGCTGCCGCCGCCTGCGCGACGGTTTTTCTTTACTTTCTTGCCCTTTACATTGAGCTTGGCATTGGCTATACTGTCAAGAGAGTCTTTCTTGGCTTGGTCACCGTAGATATCTTTCTCAAAAGCTATCAGCTCACCCTCTATTCTGCGTTGTTCCTTGGCCATGGCAGAGTCGGTAGGACAATACTGGCTCAGCGTGCGACCAAGCATATTGGTAGTCTTGTAAATCTTTCCTTTATACATGTTTCGGGTGAAATAGTCGTCCAAACTCATGGTAGCGGCATTGTTAAGATTGCTGGTCATGACCACTTGCTTGCTCAGATAAGGAGCTATATCGTCATACTTTACCCAAAAAAGAGGATACTTTTGAGCTGCATCTCCAAAGTCGTCTTCACGGAACATGATAGGACAAAGTGCCACGACCTTGGTGTGGAAAGTGGACGATTGCTGGTCGTAATAAGCGCATTCCTTGATATAGTAGGCCTTTACCTCACGAGACGGGATATCGCTGTCGTCAAGATAAATGCGGCCATTGCCCTGCTTCTCATAATAGATATGGTAGTTGTCGAGAAACGCCAAAGGCTTGATGCGGGCAGAATCGGTAAACACCTCGTTGCCATCCAAACGGTAAGTGTAGGCTTTTACCGCACCTCTGAGCACCTGCTTGAACAAATAAGTAAACAGATTCATCTGCGAACCGGAAGGCTCTACGGGATAATACAACCCGGCATTGGCATCATCTTCAAGACTTATCTCGCGGTAGATATCGCGCCGCCACACCACATTCTCCGGCATGGAAGCCGAAGTGGGATAGGAAATGCGGGCACGCGTGGTCATGGTAAGTGCCGAAGGCGACTTCTGTTGCTGCGCCTGACGGCGCGCTGCGGGCTGAGCCAAGGCGGCTTGAGCGGCGCAAACAACCAGTAATAAGAACAATATTCTCTTCATGTTTGTCTTTATCTGTTATTGGGGAACGAGACCGTTACTTCACAATTACCTCCATAGAGGCAGGCAACTTACGGGTAATGCCATCAGGACCCACAGCTGTTATACGAGTAATATAGAAGCGCTTGTTGCGGGCAAGACTGCGGAAGGTCTCGCGCTGACGCTGAGAGAAGGACGCACCGTTGGACACCATGGGCACAGCATTGCCCATATTGTCGAAGAATACGGCTTCAAAGCCAAGCACCTTGAACTTGATGTCAAGCAAACCGTCATCGATAGCAGCACTCAAACCGCTTACTGACATCAATGAGGCTTTTGCCAAACCTCCACCACGGAAGCGGTCGGTGCCCAAAGCTATGTAGGCAGTAGGATCGGGAAGTTTGCGCACATGGAAGGTAAACTGGCCGATGGATTTGGGCGAACCGTTTTGAAGCGATGCCACACTGATGGTTACATCGTGGCCCACTGCCGACGGACGGGCTATATACTTGCCCGGACCTACGGGCTGAAGCACGCCACCGCTCATACTGGCTGATACCTTATTAAGCGGAACACCAGGGATGCTGATACTGACAGGATTGCTGTAACCTGCATAGAGCACATTCATCAAATCGGCAGAGACGGTAGCACTGGGGTCTACAACAGTGTACTTCTGTGAGAAGTCGCGGCGTATCACATCGCCATTGGCATTGCGCATGGCTATGTATCCAGTGAGATTGAACTCGCCGGTGCGACCTGCAATAAACTCATAGGTATTGTTTTTCAAATTAACAGGACGCCCGCCTATATATATCTGCGGACGCTGGGTGGTGTCAATAGCTGCCATTACTATCTGTGCCGAGAACTTGTCACCCCGCACAAGGGTCTGTGCGTTAGGTATGACAAAAGCACTGAGCTTATTGACACGGATATCTTTCAACCCTACATTGGCCGCCAAGGTGTGCAACACCTCGCCTTCGGCATAGCGCACATCGCTCTGCAGCTTGGTAAGCAGCGTGATGGCGGCTGCCACAGGCATGTCTTCAAACATATACTCCTGCCAGTTCTTGCCCATCGATTTTGTGTTCTTGGGCAACTGGGTGGTAAGGTTGCTGGCAATGATAGCTTTCTGCCGGGGGTCGTCTACCATGGTAAGGATGCGCTCGCGGAAAGAGTTGATGGCATTGAAGAGTTGCTTTCCTTTTCCGGTAACAGGTGCCAGCATAACATGGCTGGCAGCTTCCAAGTCATCTTTACGCTTGATGTCTGAAAGGTTGGCGTCTGCCCCGTCAGCCTCTCGTGCGATGGCCACCTTCAGTTGCTGTGCGAAATTATAGAGCGAGTCGCTCATCTGCCTTACTGCAACAGCCTTGTCGTACCATTCCTTGGCCTTGGCAGGGTTGGCTTTCATCTGCTCGGCAAGGTCTGCAAAGAGCGCCTCGTTCTCAGAAGATGAGTTGGCAGTGGTGCGGTGCAGGCTTTCTTCCACTACTGAGAAGCCCTCAAGCACCTCTGTCGACACATTAAGCGCCAACATGGCCATCAAGACGACATACATCAAGTTAATCATCTTCTGGCGGGGAGATACGGGTCTTTTCTTTATTGCCATTGCTATTTGTTTTCAGTATTGACGCTATTGGGCGCCGCAGCACGCATGTTGACGGTCATAGCCTCTATCATGCGGGCGTAAATCTTGTTCAACTGTTCAATCTGTTCTGCCATCTTGCGCGACTGGTCGTTGATTTGGTCTATGGTACCAATCTGTGCGCTGGCACCTTTAAGCTGCATTTCGTACACCTTGCAGATGCCAGTAAGCGTGCGGTTGAGGTTTTCCATCTCTTCTGAATCGCGGGTAAGGCGAGCGCTTTGGTCTGATACCTTGCCCAGCATCTCGGTAAGCTTCTTGAGCTCTTCCACATAGTTTTGGGTAGCTTCTTCCATCTCCGACGACAATTGCGGAGCTTGCGGCACATAAGCCGTAACCACTTGCGGTGCAGCAGTTGCACCCTGAGGGGCTGAAGCCACGGCATCTGGCTGAGAGGCTACTGCTGCCGGAGCTGAAGCAAGGCTATCACCGGTTGCTGCATTATCTGCAGATGCTGCTGCAACAGGTGCTTGCGGAGCTGCTGAAGCAGCTCCGCCGCCAACAGAAGCTGCCCTGTGTACAGGCTGCGCATAGCCCACAGGCTGCGTATTCATAACCTGCTCTACGGCCTCCATTGGGCTTACACCCTCTTCTTCGGCTTCTTCTATCTCGCGTTCGCCCTCTTCCATCTCGTCTTCTGTTACATGAGTAGGAATATCTTTGCCTATGGATGTCTTGTCGAAAGGACGGTCAAAGGCAGATATAAAGAACACGAAAACCTCGGTGCCCATACCTAAATACAGCATGACATTGGCACCCGGAAGGTGGGTCAACTTAAACAGTGTACCCAAAATAACGATAGATGCGCCCCAGCTATAAGCGTAGTTGAGGAATGTTTGGCCTGGAACGCTGTCGAGCCAGCGCTGCAAGCGATAGATAAGATTATACTTGCTGTAGGATGTCATTATTTTCTTTTGCTCCCTTTAATTTTTTTACTTGTTGTACTGGCCAGACTTCTTACACAGCGAAAGCCGATGTAGCTACGTGGCTGATTTTGGTATTCCCATGTGCGCCAAGCGGCTCTGATAAACGATTCCGGGTCTTTCCAGGAACCGCCTTTCACACTTTTCTTCTTCAAGCTGTAAGGATCTTCCTTCGCTGCATTGTAAGTCAGTTCAGGGTTCAGGTCGTTCATGGCGTCTACACCCGCTTCGGTATAAGTGGTGCTGGTCCATTCTGCCACATTGCCCGCCATGTCATAGAGTCCGTTGCTGTTAGCGGCAAAAAGCCCTGCGCGACTGGTTATAAGACTTCCGTCTTCGGTATAGTTGCCCTTGTCGGGCTTGAAATTGGCAAAGAAGCAGCCTCTGTTGTTCTTCACGTCAGTGTTGCCCCAAGGAAATTCATTGCCTTCTTTGCCGCGGGCGGCATATTCCCATTCTGCTTCAGTGGGCAAGCGGTAGCGCTGTATATAGCGAGCTTCTGCGCCAAGGCCTTTCAACAAATAGTCGGTGCGCCATGCGCAGAAAGCATTGGCTTGCTCCCAAGTAACGCCTACCACCGGATAATCGTTATAAGTAGGACTGCTGAAATACAGGCGCATATAGGTTTCATTGTCCGAGTTGACAAAGTCGTTCACCCAGCAAGTGGTATCCGGATAGATATTTACAATGTAAGTGTTCAGAAAATCCCATGGTCCGCTCAGCGGCCGGTCTATTGTCTGCCTTACAATGCGCCCTTCGTCGTCAATATAAGCCGTGTCTTTGGATATCATGACCACCTCATCGGGGTTTGCCTGCACATCAGTGTTCAAGTTGCGCTCGGCAGGATTGAGCCTGTTCCGGCGCAAAGCAGCGGTCTTGTAGTCATATACCTCATAGCGGTAATTCATCTGCGCGGCATCCAGCATTTTCTCTCCCGTTACGGGATTGGTAACATAGAGGCTCTCAAAAGCGCGCTGCTCATCCTCGTTAGGCTTGCGCGGCAGTGGCTTTTTCCAGTTAAGGTGTGGCTTTACAGGGTCGCCGTTCTTGTCTTCAGTTATCATATACGACTCATCACCGCCATAAGAGGGGTCTGCCAATCGTGTGCGAAGGATGGAATCACGCACCCAGAACACGAATTGTTTGTACTCAGAATTGGTTACTTCTGTCTCGTCCATCCAAAAACCGTCTACTGATATGTCTTTGCGTGGCGTGCGCTTGCCCCACAAAGAGTCGTCTTTCTCAATGCCCATGTGCAGGAAGCCCCTGTTGATAAGTGTCATACCGTAGGGCGTAGGCTCGGTAAACCCACGGCCACTTACGCCTGTTACTTCGCCGCCACGGCCTGTAGATGATGCCATCCGGCCACCGAAACATGCAGTGAGCGTGGTCAGTGCGATAATGCCTATGACTATTATACTTGCTTTTATCTTCATATCTTTGTATTATACTGTCTGTTTTCTATAATATTCTTACGCTTTTATGCTTGTTGCGCCCCTTCTTATAGAGGTTCAGGTCCATCTGGTAGCCTATAAACAGCTCATGGCTGCCGTTGCCCGGGCCTATGGCTGAGGTGTACATCTCATAGCTGTAGCCTACGTTGATGCCATGAAACTTGCCGCCAATGAGCAGTGTTACAGAATTGGTGGGGCTGTAAGACAAACCAGCATACATTATCTTATTGTCATTGGTATAGACCAGTCTGCCCGTAACATCGGCTCTGAGAGCTACGCCATCAGTGCGCAAAAGTACTGACGGATATATAGTTAGAAACGGATTTCTTAACTTTATATTGTATCCTCCTGTCAAATAACAGGTCCTGTCTATCTGCAATTCATTGGTTTCGCCCAGCTCTACCAAGGGGGCTGTAAGGTGTTGGACGGATGCACCCACATACCACGGACCATGGGTATAATAGAGTCCGAAAGCCAAATCAAGGGCACTGCCGTTCACATCGCTCTTGGAAAGGGCGGGATCGCTGGAGTCTTCAATATCCAGTTTAGACCCGTCAAACTTCTCACTGATAAATCCTGCCTGCAAGCCAGCACTGAGAGTTCCGCCAAAAAGCCGGTGTTTATAGGCATACTGCAATGCCATGCGCTGATGAACAAAAAGACCTATCTGGTCGTTTAGCAGCGATGCGCCCACACCATGGTAGCTGTTCAACATATAGACAGGCATGTCGCCCGACAGATACATAGTGCGTGGGTTGTTCTCAAAGCCTGCAAGGTCCATAGCATAAGCCGCCACAATGTTCAGCTTAGACTGCTTGCCCACTGCAGCAGGGTTATAATAAGACTCCATGTCCCAATAGTGGCTAAAGGACACGTCATATTGAGCTTTGACCGTATAAGGAGTCAACAGCACAATGACTATTATGAGAAGGTAACGTATGCGCACGTCAATATAACGCAGAAATCGTAGCTTTATTGTGTAAGCAGGTGCTCAAAATTAACCGTATATATCAACCTTCATTATTTAATAAGATACTTTTCGACAATCTTGCACTCTCTTTCTATCGGTCTGTCCAGTTGTCACTGGTCATATAGCCCGCTATATACTGCCTTTTAACTGACCCTACAGCCTGGAAGCGAAGCATATTTTTTTGTTAAGCAAAAGCAGAAAACCTACTTGCATTCCATGCAGTGTGCAAGCAGAAATATTTACAATCAAAAAGCGTAAAATAGGTAAACACAGAACGATTTGACAGTACCTGCAAATGATCTGTACTGCCCTTTTTCTGTATTTTTACCGCTTTTGGAGCACATTTTTCATTGTTCTCAAAGGTCAAAAGCTGTGGTCTTGTCCTTTAAAAGCACCGTTCTTCACCTGCTAAAGCTATGCTTTTGCACCGTAAAGCATAGCTTTACAAAAATAAAGTACTGCTTTTTAGCAAGTAAAAACTGCACACTATCCGCATAAATAGTACCAATAATCTGAATAACAATCATTTATGTTTGCACACGAAAACTACGTTTATTTTCCGTCAATCATCATCGAACGCAAAACGAAGGCAGTTTTAACGCATTAAAAACACTGTTTTTGTAAACAAACAAGAAAGTGTGCAATACTGATAAAGCGATGCTAAATACGGCTTCATTGGCAAACTCATTTTACAATAAAAGAACAATTAGTTGGCAATAATAGAATGAAAAAAGCGATATGAAAATCTCTTTCAGAAATTCTCATACCGCTTATATTCAGTACCTTTAAGCTGGAACGACCAACTTATCAGCCTTTAGTATTCGTCCTCATTGAAAAGGAAATCCTCTTTAGTTGGATAATCCGGCCAAATGTCTTCAATACTTTCATAGACATCGCCCTCATCTTCAATCTCTTGCAGGTTCTCTAACACTTCAAGAGGTGCGCCCGAACGTATGGCATAGTCAATCAACTCGTCTTTTGTTGCAGGCCATGGTGCGTCTTCCAATTTTGAAGCTAATTCAAGTGTCCAATACATATCTTAAGTGTTTTTGTAGTTTTTAATCGACCGCAAAAGTACAATAATTTTTCTTATTTGCAAGTTTTATTCCATGTTTTTTCTCTTACACCGTCAACAAAGTTTAATTTTCTTGCCAAAACAAACAGGTAGTCAGACAAGCGGTTCACATAGCTCAATACCACGGGGTCTATCTCTGTTGTTTCGCTTAAAAAGAAAATGCGGCGTTCCGCTCTGCGGCATACCGTGCGACACACATGTGCCAAAGCCGCCTCATGCGAACCACCAGGCAATATAAACGATGTTTGTGGAGGTATATTGGCAAGTATAGCATCTATGGCTTGCTCCAACTCTTCTACCGATTCCGGTTCCAATGTATAAGAAGGTGCTAATTTTGTTTTGCTCTTGTCAGTAGCCAAATAAGAGCTAAGGGTAAAAAGATAGCGCTGTATCTTGTAAATCATATTGCGGCTTTCGCTGTCTTTCATAAATGAAGCCAACAGGCCTAACTGCGAACTAAGCTCGTCTACCGTACCATACGCTTCAATACGTGCATTGGTTTTCTTTACTTTTACGCCACCTATCAGACTGGTCATCCCTTGGTCACCGGTCTTGGTATATACTTTATTAATCTTCATAGTGTACAAAGGTTTAAAAGTTAAATATTTCAGTTCTTAGTTTGTTAGGGTCAAAAGCCATGCCCTATCATGGCAGCTATTGGACAGCGACTGTACTATCTGCTAAAAATTGACTATGTAATGCTGCTTATAACGCTTGGCATCAAAATAAACAATGCCACAGTAATAGAGGTCAAAAGTTACGATATTTTCCTGCAAACGCACTATCTCACGCCAGAACTGGCGCGTTTCCTTGTTCTTTTTGATGTCTTCTATTACAAATACTGTGCCTTGACGTGCTTTCATACACACCTCATTATAAAAAGAGCGGTAAGCACCGTTAGGCTTTAACAACAGCAAATCCACAGTATCAAAGCGCTTTAACAAATGCATACTGTCTTCTACGCTAATATCTGTAGGTATCCGCGTAAGAGTGGTATCATGGCATCCTTCAGAAATATAGCTCTCCACTAACTTGTCATCTATGCCAAACAGTAAGGTGTTGGCAGGTTGCACACTATTGGCCAAGCGCAGATAAAAGCGCCCCAACTTTCGCTGCAACCAATGCACAGCAGATTGCTGTTGCTCTACTGCTTCATAGCCATGATAAGGATAATGCTCATTGACAACATATCTTACAAACCGATAAGCCCATGGTGACTGTATGCCGAAACCACGACAATGATTGATGCGACTAAGCCACACTATAACTTGTTTTATTTTTTGCATACGTGTATCATTAATTTTGTGCTCAGCCTATCGGTGGCACACTTCTTGGCAAATGGATGTTTCTTACACCTCTTATGTCTACTTTGCAAATATAACTATTTCACAGCAAAAAATCCAATAAATTGATAAAAAATCAATCAATGGCTGCATACTTGTCAATATATCAATCAAATATAATAGCTAAATGTATGCAAAAAAACATGTTTAAGTAAATGCACAAAGTGGAATAAAACAATAATCCGCACACAAATTCTACTTGCCGATAGCCCCATACTGGCTAATAGCTTTCACTGTATATTGACCTTTATGCCTTATTCTGAAAGTTGTATCTTTAATGGAAGCAAGATATTGCCCATCTTTATACACTATATAGCCGATTGCTCCATCCATGGCATGCCATTTCAAACTATGTTTTCGATGCTCGACAATGACCTTGGGAAGCTGTCGGCACACCATTGTCGGCTGCCATTCATCATTGCCTTTCATCACATTGTCTACCGTATAACGAGCCGCCTCTTCTTCGGTCAGTGTATTCTTGGCTGTACACCACAGAGTGTCTTTTTTGTCATTTATCAGATAGTAGCGATTGATACGTCTGCTTAAATCCATCTGATGACCTTTCATGTTCATAGTGTTGTATTCGGCAAATACGGCAGGCAAGCCATGCATATGGTCATACCATCCTTCCGCAGGAATATTGACTTCGGCCTTTGTATTGATATAGACAGCTTTCGGATTATGGCTCCAAGGACGGCCCAACCATACTGTAGTCTCGCTGGGATTGCCTAAGGCAGTAATGGTACAATTCTTAAACACATACCCCCACTTTGTGGTAGCAGCATGCTTAGGCGCTACTATATAGCCCCCTTTTTTCCGATTGACAAGCAATGTGCAAGCATCAAAATAGGCATTGGCTGAACCGTAAATAAAATCTACTGCCCCTTCTATTGTACAATGAGTCAAATAGTTGCGGGCATTATCACCATTTGACGTTCTATAAGTATCTTGATAGCTCCACAAGCCACAGCGGTTTAAAGCTATCTTGTCGCCCATGGTGTAAAGAGCCAATGCCTGAGGACCCTGTTGACGGTTATGACCCCATGCGTTGACAAAACTCAGTCCTTCAAAATATACATCATTGGCAGCAGCTACTACCGTGGCTGCCAGTTCTACCCGCACAGCCTTAGGCCCGCCACTCACTAAACTGTCTATTATGAAAACCTTGTCCATATCATCGCCTATAACACTGATATTTGACAAAGAAGCGTCTATATGCACATGCTCACGATAAGTTCCAGGCTTCACATAAATAATATATCTGTCTACATGCTGCTTTGGTATAGTGGCAATAGCAGCATTAAGCGAGGTGTAATCACCCGATCCATCTGCCGCTACAATGGCATGGAAAACTCGCTCTTGAGCCAACATAGGCACAAAAGTCATCATTGACAATAATATGATTGATAATTTCTTCATTATATTCTTTATTACTGCAGATAACAAGTAGCTGTAAAAATAAAGCTAAAGACAGTTGAGCTGGCATCAGCCCACCTGCACCTGACTTTCCTTTTCAACTATGACACCGGTACTTTTACCCGCTACATAACGGAAAGGGCCCTGCCCTTGATGAATAAGATTATCAAGATACACAGGCTCTTGATTAATAAAAAGGTGACAGGTAAATTGGTCGCCCACACTAAGTTTAGTATTATAAGCCCTTATTATTTCAAATCTGTCATCGCCCAAATAGCGCAATACACAAAGACGGTCAGGCAACCAACTCATGCGTAGGCACTGACCTATAAACAAAGTTTCAGAAACTATCTGACTACCTAAACAAAGTCCACTCTGCAATCCTTCATTAGACGCATTATTGCAAAAATCTCCATAATCGGTAAACAAAAGGAAACGTGCCAATACATCTAAGGTATAGCGACGAGGTGTTACACCTTCTTGAGAATAGCCCCATACACGTCGTAATGTCGTAGGGCTGACACGCTCACGCGTACGTTTCCACAGCAAATCACTAAACCACTCAAAATCACGCTTAGTAACAAGATTGCGTTTTATCATATCTGTAACTCTATTCACCAGTTCTTGTATCATAGCTTATGCCCTTTCCACAACAATTTTAATAAGAATGATAGTGCAAGGTGAATGCAATAAACTCATTGAGATTACGACTTCAATGCCTATCCGATGCAAAGATAAATAAAATTATACAATACATATACTACTTGCAACCCTTAATTTGACCTACCATCATATATTATTAAGGTATATAATTATCGCCAAGTAATTCCTTTTTAGCCGATAATACTATTGCATGCCCCATTATTATTAACTCCTTATAAATACGCATTTCCGATAGCGTTCACGTGCAGACGCTCA
>ERZ808240.662-NODE-662-length-44059-cov-15.311426_pt1 | contig 44059 bp, 41 predicted proteins | sample MGYA00521084_ERZ808240 | MGnify/ENA primary metagenome ERZ808240 (study PRJEB31516, sample SAMN03275571) | gut metagenome | biome: mammalia-associated habitat; material: feces | host: Papio cynocephalus | place: Kenya | collected 2012-08-06 ...
ATTATACCACTCCTTTCCAAATTTCGTGTCTATATATCTATACTAACACCAATATCACAACTTATTAATAATATTGCATTTAGCATATAATTTTTAAAAATTCCGAAACATTTTTACACTATCTTATTAATTTAAAAAATATTAATTAAAATTATACTATCTTTTAATTATAAAAAACAAAAGAAAAAATTTAACTGAAACATTTTACAAAACAACAATTAAAATGTATAATTAATATGAAAGGATTAGTGATAATATGTTAAAAAACAAAGTGGCAATCATAACAGGTGGAACAAGAGGAATAGGTTTCGAAACAGTTCGCTTATTTTTAAAAAATGGTGCTAAAGTCGTTTTACTAGGTTCAAAAGAAGAAACTGTAAACAAAGCACTAAATAAATTAAAATTAGAAAACGAAAAATATGAAATAATGGGATTATACCCAAAATTAAATGATGAAAGTGAAATAAAAGATACCTTCAAAAAAGTGTACAATACTTTTGGACATATTGACATTTTAATAAACAATGCAGGAGTCTCTTCATCAACTCAACTTAACGACTACACAGAAGAAGAAATAGATAAAATAATAAACCTAAATATTAAATCAGCATTTATATGTTCAAAAGTAGCTGCTTCATATATGAAAAAACAAAAAAAAGGAGTTATTTTAAATACAAGCTCAATGGTCAGCATTTATGGACAACCAAGTGGATGTATGTACCCAACAAGTAAATATGCAATTAATGGCTTAACAAAATCATTATCAAGAGAGTTAGCACCATTCAACATTAGAGTCAATGCTGTAGCTCCAGGAATCATAGAAACAGATATGGTTTCTTCGCTACCAAAAGAAGTAATTGAACCTTTAATTAAAACAATTCCATTAGGAAGAATTGGAAAGCCTAAAGATATTGCAAATGCCTTTTTATTTTTAGCAAGTGATATGGCTGAATACATAACAGGTGAAATACTTCAAGTAGATGGAGCAGCAAGATCATAAAAATACAACACATTAGTGCTGTATTTTTTTATTACTTTTTTCAGATTTTCTATATTTCTTATTAATAAAGAAAGCAATTTTTTCTGGCCAAAATTTTTTTAATATTTCTAAATCCTCTTTTGTTCTAATACCACTATTAATAATATCAGTTGTAGTTGTTGTCTCATCAATTCTATGTCCCATTAATTTTTTTGGAATAAAAGTAAAACTTTTATCAACTTTAGAAAGTTTCTCCCAAGCATACCAATCACAGTCGCTCTTAAAATCAGAAGTAAATAAATATTTAGGACAATTTTTATTTACAAATGTAACCGCTGGACAAGAAATAGAATTACCAAATCTTAATACAAATCTTTTAAAAATTCTAAATTTACCTATTTTTTTTATTCTCAAAGGTAATAATAAAATTCTTTTAATCTTAAGATTAGTATTTGTATAAACAATTTTATTTTCTCTTATTTCATAATAATCAGTAAATATAATAGAAGAATTTTTAAATTTTTTATAAGCATTAATGACATTTTCAAGATAATTTTTATCATATACATCATCCTGGTGAGCAATTGTTACCAATTCAGATTTTACGGATAATCTAGCAAAATCAAAATCCCCACCTATAGTAGTATGTTTACCTACTATAACATTCAATTTATATTTCTTAGCAATAGCCCTAATATATTTATTATCTGTTGTTGTTGCAATAACAACATTAGTATCTATAGTTTGGTTTAGTACTGACTTAATACACTCTTCTAAATAAATACTTTCTTTATAAGCAAGTACAACAAAAGTATGAATATTATTAATCATATAAACTATTTCACCTTCTTTAATTTTTTAGCACGGAAAGCCATAAATCTAGGAATTAATGCATTTATAATTTGGTAACGTAACACAGGAAAAGGCTTCATAAAAAAATTAAATGCATCCCAACATATAAAATATAATTTCCACCCAGACTCCATATTTTTCCCAGCCCATGGAGTTATATTAAGATATTTTAAATAATCATTTTTGTATTTATGATGATTTCCAATTCTCCAAGGTCTTTCCTCATCCAAATAATGAATAATACATGGATTATTCAATGCATCATAAAAAACATCTTTATTAATATATTGAACACCTTTCATTAATTTTCTCAAAAACCAATATGGATATTGATAGAAAATATTATAAAAATTATACTTACAACTTAAAGTTACAATTTCATCCTTCATAGTTGCATTAATTGCATCTTGATCATTAGCAAATAACTTTCCATCATGTTCCTTATAATAATCAATGATAATTTTAGAAGCTTTTATCTCTCTAAATCTTTTTAAATTAATCAATATAACACCTGCATTATAATAAGGATATTCCTTTAATCCTAATTTACATTTTCTATTATAATCAATAGTTGGTTCAATACTCATTGCTAAAGTTTTATTATTTAAATTTATTTCCCATAATTCTTTTAAATTTCCTCTAACAATAGTATCACCATCTAAATATAAAACTTTATTAATATTTTTAGGAAGAAGCTGATCAACTAACAATCTAGCTAAAACAATTGGATTCCAGCCAAAAGTGTCAAATGAAAAATCAAAATAACTATCTAAACTTTTTAATTCAACAATAACTATTCTTCTTTTATAACTTTCAACTAATTTTTTTAACTTTTTTTTATTATTCTCGGTAACCCTAGAAGAAATTACATAAAAATTTATTTCATTCATTAATTTATTATTTTCACAAACAGACACAATATTTGCTCCCACCTGTGGAACAAATGCATCATTTAGTGTATACATAATATTCATTTCATAACACCTCAAAATTTTTTATTTATAATAATCAAAAAATAGATTATATACATAATGCTTAAAATTAACATAGTAATTGAATAAGCTAAAGTACCACCAAATATATTATAATCCAGTACTAAATATTTAGATAAAAACAAAATTATTAAACTGCAAATTATATAAAATATAATTTGTATAAAAGTCTTTCTCATTGCAGTTAGTATACTTGAAATAGCAAATGATATACTAAACAAAGTAGCACCAACTATTATAATTAATAAAGAAATTAAATAATCTTTTAAATCAATACCATAAACAAACTCTAATACAGGTATGCCTAAAAAATATGCAACTGCTAATGCTAATAAACCAATTAAACTAATATATATAATCATTTTAAAACTTAACTTTAAGAGATTTTTATATTTGTCATTTTTTATTAAAGCAGAAATTTTAACCAATAACGGTTGAATAATAAACTGGCTACACAATACCATGAAAGTAGCAGGCATAGATATAATACCATATATTGTTTGCATTTCATTAGATAAATAATCATCTATAGCATATTTAGGAGCATTCAAAATATATTGAGTTAAAAAAGTAAATCCAAAAACAAAAATACCCATTTTGAATAAATTAATATTTGTTTTTTTATTATATTTGTTTTTTTTATAAAAAATATTAAAATTTTTATAATCATAAAAGAATAATACAAAAATATTAACAAAAACCAATCCTATAATCGAAAACATAACATTTTTAAAAAAATAATCAATAATAAAGAAAATGATTACCCCAAATATACCTTTTAAAAATAAAGAAATACCAACTTTATACAATTCATTATTTTTCTGAATAATACCATACATAGAATCAGTTAAAGACTCTATCAATCTATATAATATAAATAACAATATAACAATAACTTTATAACAATCATAGTTTTTAAATAACAAATAAATTAACACAAACAAAACCATAATAATGCAAGATGTAATTCTATTATAAATAAAATCGCTATCATTAATATTCTTATCAATATTAGTAACTTGAAAAGTCCTACCAAAATAATTTGCAATTACTTGAAATAAACATGCTAAAGAAAATGCAAATGTAAATATACCAGCAACATTTGTACCATTAATTCTAGTAACAATAATCATTAAAAATAACGATGAAAATGAATTAACAGTAGAACCTAGCATATTCCAAAAGAAGTTTTTTTTATCAATATTCATATATTCACTCCTTATCTATCTTATTTTTTAAAATAGATATTTCCTGTACCAAATTTCGAATTTGATTTTTCTGATTAGAAACAATCACAGTCAAAACAATAGATATAATAATTAGTAATGCAATTAACATAGCAAAAATCATATTAGATGCAGTTTGAAATCCAAAAACGTTTGTAGTCCAAGTTAAGTACCCTGGAATAATTGTAAAAATTAATAATATTAAGCAAGATAATAACCATATAATAGAATATTTAATTGTAACTTTATCTTTTCTTAACAAATACAAAATCATAATTATAAGTAATAAAAGAAAAGATATGGAAAAAAACTTTAATGATCCACTCATTTTTTATACCTCCTTGTTCCAATTACTAAAATGTAAAGAATAACATTTATCATATAATAAATATTCTTCCAAGCTTTAATACTAGAAACTCCATTTTCCCTTTCATTCATGCTAACTGCTATTTCCTTTACATTATATCCCATTTTTAATATCTCAGTCGTTGAAACTGGTTCAGGATACTCCACAGGATAATTGTGTGCAAAAAGTTCAATTAAACTTCTATCAACAGCCCTAAATCCACTAGTAGTATCATATATTTTTTTATTTGTAACAATTTTAATAAAAAATGAAATTGTTTTTATTCCAATACGCCTTGCTTTACTAGATTTAAAATTACTTGAATTTTTATTAATAAATCTCGAACCAATAACCATATTAAATTTATCATCATTTATGGGTTTAATGATATCTTCTATATATTTAACATCATGTTGACCATCACCATCAAATTGCACAGCTATATCATAATTATTTTCTAAAGCATACTTATATCCAGTTTGTACAGCACCACCAATTCCTAAATTATTAATCAACTTTATATGATTAATATTATTACAACACAATATATTTTCAGTATTATCTTTAGAACCATCATTAACAACAATAGCATCATAATTAGTACCATATTCCTCATTATAACGATATATATTATGAATAACTTTCAAAATATTATTTTCTTCATTATAGGCAGGAATAATCAACAAAATCTTTTTAGAATTTTTTTTCACATTAACTGCTCTCCTTTAACTCAAAATACAATTCAATTATACCACTTAAATAAATATAAGTAAAATCTATATTTAATATTAAATAATTTTTCTACATAAAAAGAAAAAAATATAAATAAAAATAAATTCATTTATACTTTTTTAAACTTAATTTCATACAAATATAAAGCTAAGAACACAGTTCCTAAAATAGTTGTTAAGAAAGCTGGAACAGCGTATCTATCAATTATTGCACCCGTAACAGTATGAAGTAAAAGATGTAAAAAACTAAAACCTAAAAGAATAATAATAAAACCTAAAACTTTCTTTTGTTTAATTTTATTTTTTTTCTTGCACATTAAAATAATAGATACCAAAAGATTAAATGGTAATAAAACAAATAAAAGTTTAAATAAAAATAAAAATATCTTTCCTAATAATAGCATTGCATAATTAATAAATTTAAAAGTATAATTTACTTGTTTGTAACACTCAACTTTTGTTTCCATTTCAGGTAACATATAAAAAATATTACTTGAACCATAATAATAAGGTTTAAATGCAATAGTTCCAATTTCATTAGAAAATGATAAATCGATTTTTTTCGTACTACTATAGCCAACACCATCATCAGTTGTTGTTGAATAAATATCAACTATAGATAAATAATTACTAAAATAAGCATCTAAAATTGCAATAGGATCCTTAAAAAAATATTTAACTATATAAGCAATAGCATCACTAGAAGTTAAATTTCCATTATCAATCTCAATAAAAGCACTTTGAAAAATTTCATTATTATTATAAATATTTATAATAATATAATCCTTATTATTTGAAATTAAATTTAAGACCTCTTTTTTTTCACTTTTTGATAATTTTGTTTTTTCAATATAATCTATATCTTTTATTTCATCATTTGAATTTATTTCAGCAAACCCTAAACCATTAATTAAAGTATATCCAAAAGAAACAGTAGGATTTCTATCAGTATTTGGGTCTACCCCAATTTTTATAAGTATAAAATTCCATAATTTTATACTTATAAACAAACTTAATAAACAAAATAAAAGTGTAGAAGTTCTATAAATAAATAACTTCAAATTTATTTTCCTAAATAACGAAATTAAATAACTAACTAACAAAGGAAATAAACCACAAGATACATAAGGTTGTTTTAAAAACCACGAAAAAATAGTCAAAAAACCAAACCACAAACTCAATATTGCAAATTTTTTCTTTTCATTTAGAACATCAAAATCAAGCCATATAAAAGAAAAATAGCAAGAAATAACGGATAAAGTTATAGCAACAAATTCAGTCAAAAAGGAATGATAAAAGCCAAAAATTATAGGATTAAAAATAATAAGAAAATATACGATATACATAAAAATTTTTTTATTTTTATCACAGATTTTAAAATTACTTAAAACACAGACTAACATTTTATAAACAAAAAATAACATTAATAGATAATACATAAAAGTATTCATAGTTAATCCTTGAGAAGTTTTACCAAATAACAAATTGCCAAAATAAATGATTAATGGAAAAATCGGTCCCCTAACTACATCCCATGTATTCACAGGTATAGTTCCTTCTAAAATATTAACATAATTCATATAATGAGCACTATCCCATAAAATAGTAACAGAATATTCAAAATAAAATATAAATAAAAGTAAAAATAACAAATAATAAATATTCTTTTTATTCATAATTACCTCGCATTAGTGAAATTATATAATTTTTCTATCTTCTTTTTTATAAATATTCTTACACTTTTAGGAACCATTTTACATATTTTATATAAAACACCTTTTGGATTATTTTTTTTAGTAGTTCTAAATCTTTTATCTAGAACACAATAATATAATTTTTCTTCATCAGTATTCAATTTATAATTAAGTTTATTAACTTTTTTTGAAAAAAACTTTTTATATTTTTCAATAGTAGTATCATAATCAAACATTTTAGCAGTATTTTCGCATTCATCCTTCATAGATTGATATTTTTTCTCATCATTAATAAGAACATTTAAAGCATTTAAATAAGAATCAACATTATTAACATCATTAACAACAAAAGCATTCTTTCCATCTTTAACATACTCATTAATGCCACCAGAATTCGATAAAATAACAACATTCCCAGCAGCCATAGCTTCCAAAGACATTAATCCAAATCCTTCTGTTAATGAAGTATCAATAAAAACATCTGAATCTTGCAATATACTAGCTATTTCTTTTCTATTTAAAGGCCCAAAATACTTATTAATTTTAATAGTTTTATTATCATTAAACGGAAAAATCATTTCTTTGTTTGAATAAATAACATTAATTTCCAAATCATTAAATTTATTAGTAATAATTTTAATTAAATCAATTAAAATAAAATCACCCTTTAATACATTATTTCTTAAAGAAATCGTAATTTTCTTAACTTTCTTGGAATTGTTTTTAAAATGCAACAAATCATAATTAATACCGTTAGAAATAACATCAGAATCAACATTAAATACATCTTTATACCTTTTCATAAGATAAGAGGAAATTGTCAAAATTTTATCAGACAACTTATAACTTAATTCAGCGACACCATAATCAGCACCATTCTCAAAATAAGGTTCATAACCTTGTGCAAAATAAATCAATGGAACATTATATTCATCAGAGATTTTTTTACACAAAAACGTAGTATAATATAAAGTAGAAATAATGCAATTGAATTTATACTTTTTTAAATTATCTAATTGTATAGGTTTAAACAATAATATTTCATTATACTCATTCATAAAATTATAAAAAATATTGCAATCTACATTATTAATTGTCATATAATTAATCATGTCAACAGCCATATGAACACCACCAGCATTTTGACTAAATCCAATTAAATATAACAAAAAATCAAATTTAATAGACTTATCATCTTCAGAAATATGAGAATTAATATATTTTATAGGATCATTATTGACATATTTTTTCATTAATTCACTATATTTATTTCCCCATCTAGAAAAAAATAAATCTCTATTTTTTTTAAGTCTAGCTTGCTTTTCTACTGAAGTTCCAAAAGAAACTTCAGACTTATGAAAAACATAAGTATCAATAGCAACTTTGGCTTCAAATCCTTTTTCCATTGCTTTAAATTGATAATCTGTTTCCTCACCATAACCAGTACCATAAGCTTCATCCAAATAACCAGTCTTTTTCAAGCAATCCTTTGTTATTAAAAGACAATTTCCAACAACAGTACAAGCATCAAAACACATACCAGAAAACTTTCTTTCAAGTAATTTGTCCATTTGCATAAAACTAAAACTATCATACATATCCAGAGTTAAATTAGCAGCATTGCTTGAAATAGGACAAATCAATCCTATTTTATTATTTTTTTCAACATGACTAATCAATTTAGAAATAGTATTCTCAGCAATAATACAATCAGTATTTAATAACAAAACATAATCAGCCTTTGATTCTCTTAAGCCTTTATTAGTTGTTTTAATAAAACCTAAATTCTTTTCGTTTTTTAATATTTTAATTTTATCGTATTTTTTTGTTAAATTTTTTAAACAATTTTCAGTTAATTTATCATCACAATCATTTATTAAATAAACTGTATTTAAAACAGTATTATTAGTATTCTTAAACAAAGAATAAACACACAATTTAACCCATTCAGGTGATTTATACACCGGTATTATAACATCACATTTCTTCATTTACTACAACTCCTCCGCAAACCTTTTTTTACATTTTTGAAATATTATATAACCAAACACTAATATTAATAAACAAACTAATAATAGCATAAACACATTTGCCAAATTAGGTATATGCTTATTATATAATATGTCTCTATAATAACTTATAATATGAAACATAGGATTTATCTTAAATAAAGGTAAAAATCTATCAGGAATCATATCTGCAGAATATACTATAGGACATAAATAAAACATAAGCATCATAAACACATTTAACAAATACTCTACATCCCTTACATAAACAGTAATAGCTGAAAAAATAAAAGCTAAACCTAACTGAAAAATATATTGAATTAACACAATTAAAGGTAATACTAATACTGATATTCCAATTCCAACACCACTAATTATTAAAGCAGCAAATACAATTACACCAGTAATTATAAAATTAAGTAAATTACTAGTAGCAGTACTTATAGGTAATATTTCTCTAGGAAAATAGACTTTCTTTATTATGCCACCGTTAGACACTATAGATGCCGCACTTTGAAGTATAGTCATATTAAAAAAATTCCAAGGCATCAAAGCTACTATTAAAAAAATAATATAATTATCAACATTGTTCTTTAAAATAAAAGGAAAAACTAAAGCGTAAATCAACAATTGAAACAGAGGATTTAAAAAGCTCCATAAAACCCCTAAAAAAGATTTCTTATACTTACCTCTAAATTCTTTTTTTATAGAAGTTTTTAAAAATTCTCTGTATTTATATAAATCATTAAATATACTCATAAATTAACCACATACCTTTTCATATTCTTTTAAAACATCTTCTGTTTTTCCATCCATAGCAACTTTCCCATTCTTAAGCCATATTGATCTATCACACAAAAATTTAACTGCGCTAGCAGAATGTGAAACAAAAACTATAGTTTTTCCACTTTTCTTCAATTCCAACATTTTATCCATACACTTTTCTTGAAAATGTTGATCACCTACCGCTAGTATTTCATCAATCAATATTATATCAGCGTCAACATTTATAGCCACAGAAAATGCAAGCCTCATATACATACCAGAAGAATATGTCCTAATTGGAGTATCAATAAATTCCTCCAGTTCAGAAAATTTAATTATATCATCTAATCTATCATCAATCTCTTTTCTTGTTAAACCAAAAATAGATGCATTAAAATATATATTCTCCCTTCCAGAAAAATCAGGGTGAAATCCTGCTCCTAACTCCAATAAAGAAGATACCTTACCGTTAACCTTAATAGAACCTTTACTAGGATATATAATTCTAGTAATTAACTTTAATAAAGTACTCTTGCCAGAACCATTAACACCAATCAAAGCAACCGTTTCTCCTTTTTTTATATCAATATCAATATTATTTAATACATTTCTAATCTCTTTATTATTCTTATTAAATCTAATTATACGCTCTTTTAAGGTATTAACCTTATCACCATATATAATAAAATCTTTACTCATATTTCTAATACTTATAGCTATATCGTTCTTCATCTTTTTCTCCTTAATATCTTATGAAAAATATTTTTAAAACATCTAATAGGCTTAGTAATCTTCCAACTAGTAGAATTAATAATCTCATTATATTTTAAAACTTCATTTTCATACATGACCTTATAATCAACTAACTCTAAATAATCTCTTAATAATTCATAATATTTATTACAACATACATTTAATCTCTCGACAAAAAGTTTACTTTTTCTATTTAAATATGAATATTTTTTGTAAAACTTAGATTCATCAATATTATTATCTAAAATAATATCAGTAATCCCTTTAATATTTTTTTCAAAATTAAAATTATCATATGCAAAATTTTTATTAAAATCTAAATCTAATAAAACAGCATTATAATTATCTAATATTTCCTTTAAAATAACATCAGAACTTTTCTTTTTACCAAAACCTCTACCAGAAAAATTATAACTATATGCATTTTCTATATTATCCTTAGTAATATATCCATAACCACCATACAAGTCATAACAATATGCACACTTACCCATAGCAACAGCATAATATATAGTCTTGCCAATAGATATAATAACATCGTACTTACTTAATAATTTACTATCAATATACTTGGGAGTATATTGAATACCAAATATATCCACTTTAATATCATTTCTTTCAGCAATAACTTTAAATTCAACAAGTTCTTCAGGAACATGATTTGATACAATACATATTCTTTTAACTTTGTTATTAATTTTAAACTTACAATTAAAATACTCAGCAGTAGCATAATTAGGGAATAACATAATTTTATCTTTGTTACATCCTTCATCTACAAGTTTACATTTAACCTCATCACTAATAGCTCCTATTAAACTCAAATCATTACAATATTCAGGCAAAGCCTCATAAGGTTCAAAAGAAGAAAGTGAAATATAAAATATATGTTTACTTCTAATATTTAATGCAAATAAAACATAATCAAGCAAAGGAAAATGATGAGACCATATAATATCATATCTTTTTAATAATTTATCTTTTTCACTAGGAACAATGACTCTAATTTTTTTATTAATTATTTTAAGAAGTGGATATCCCTTTTCTAAAGTAAAAATATCAACTTGATATCCATTATTATAAAAATAATTAGCAATACTGATAGTGTCAATTTCTGAACCAGAAAAATTAACTATATTAAAATTTGTTAACAAAACTTTTTTCATTTTCCACCTCAATTATAACATCTTATTATATACTAAGTCAATAAACACAATTTATAATTACAAAAAAGGTGAATCAATAGCATACTTCACCTTTTTAACTATTAATCTTGCTTATTATATGCATTTTTATATTCACCTGATTTAATATTGTTAATCCATTCTTGATTATTAACATACCAATCAATTGTTTCTTTAATACCATCCTCAAAAGTATAAGTTCTATTCCAACCTAACTCATCTTCTACTTTTTTAGAATCAATTGCATATCTTAAGTCGTGACCAGGTCTATCAGTTACAAAAGTAATCAAATCTTCAGATTTTCCTAAATGCTTCAATATTGTTTTTACAACATCTAAATTTGTTCTTTCTGAATGCCCTCCTAAATTATAAACCTGTCCATTTTTTCCATTTTTTATAATTAAATCAACTCCAACATTATGATCATGAACATGTATCCAATCTCTCACATTTTCCCCTTTACCATACACAGGAATAGGCTCATTATTTAAAGCTTTGCTAATAACAACTGGAATTAATTTTTCTGGAAATTGATATGGACCATAATTATTAGAACATCTTGAAATTGTAACAGGCAAATTAAATGTCCTTGCATAAGCTAATACTAAAAGATCAGCAGACGCCTTAGAAGCAGAATAAGGACTTGATGCCTTAATAGGATTGTTTTCATTAAACAATAAATCAGGCCTATCCAAAGGCAAATCACCATATACCTCATCAGTAGATACCTGATGATACCTCTTAATTCCATATTTTCTACAAGCATCCATAAGTACTTGTGTACCTAATATATTAGTAGTTAAAAATATACTAGGATTTTTAATTGAATTATCTACATGTGACTCTGCTGCAAAATTCACAACATAATCAAATTTTTCAGTTTCGAATAACTTATTAATTAATTCCTTATCTGTTATATCACCACATATAAATTTAAAATTATCTCTATTTTCTAATTCTTTTATATTATTATAATTTCCAGCATATGTAAGTGCATCAATACACACAAACATATCATCCGGATAAGTTTCAGTCATATAGTGCATAAAATTACTTCCAATAAAACCAGCACCACCAGTAACTAAGTATTTCATTTTATTTCTCCTTCTTTAAAATCTTACAAAATCTTTCCGTAGCATCTTTCCAACTAGGCAACCTTTGTAAATTTTCTCTATCTAATTTATCCTTACTTAACCTTGAATTCATAGGTCTTTTTGCAATTGTCTTATAATCCTCAGATAAAACTTTATCCAATTTAATGTTTATATTGTTAATCTCAAATATATATTTTGCAAATTCATACCAAGAACAATATTCTTCATTTGTTGCAAAGAACAAACCATTTTTATTATTATCAACCATATCTAAAAGTAGTTTTGACAAATCCTCAGTATAAGTAGGACTACCAATTTGATCACAAACAACCGACAATTTGTCTTTAGATTCAGCTAAATTTAACATAGTTTTAATAAAATTTTTACCATTTATTCCAAAAACCCATGAAATCCTAACAATTAAATAATCATCTAATTTCTCAACTTCTTTTTCACCGGCCAATTTTGTATAACCATAATAATTAATAGGATTAGTGTCATCATTAACATCATATATACCATCCTTAGTACCATCAAAAACATAATCTGTACTAATATATACGACCTTAGCATTTACCATCTTTGCAGCATCAACAATATTTTTAGTACCATTAACATTAACTTCATAACATGTATCTCTGTCATCTTCAGCTTTATCAACAGCAGTATAAGCAGCACAATGAAATATTACATCAGGTTTATAATTTAAAATAACATCTTCAACAATTTTTTTATTAGTAATATCCATCTCACTGCCAGTAGGAGCTAAAAAATCATTTCTATTTCTATTTTTTAGTTCCCTAATAATATCATATCCTAATTGACCAGAACCACCAGTAATCAAATATTTCATAACTATCTTCTCCTAAATTTTGTTTTACATTTTGACAAAGGTAATCTTACAACATCTTTATCAGATAAAATTGGCTTTTCAATACCATATTCATCAAAAATTGAATTCCAATCAATACCTATATCAGGATCATTCCATAAAATCCCATCTTCCAATTCAGGAGCATAATCATTATCAATCAAATATTGAAATATTGTATCATCTTCCAAACTCACAAATCCATGAGCAAAACCTCTAGGAACAAATAACTGTTTATTGTTATCTTCCGTAAGTAATATTTTAAACCATTTGCCATAAGTTGAAGAATCTTCTCTAATATCAACTACTACATCAATAGCTGCTCCTTTAATAACTTCAACGATTTTAGCTTGACATTTGGGATCTTTCTGAAAATGTAACCCTCTAACTACACCTTTACAGCTTTTACTCCTATTAGCTTGTACAACACCTTTGAAATTTAATTTATCAAAATTTTGTTGAATGAAATATGGTGAAAAATAACCTCTATCATCCCCAAATCTATCTGGTTCTATAACATAGCAATCTTCTAAATTTGTTTCTAACATTTTCATTATTCATCACCTCTAGAAAAAACTCTTGCCGGATCAACTGACAAATCTGTTTGTGATAAAGAAATAAGATATTTACCATATGAGTTCTTACTCATTCCTTCACCAATTTCTCTTACAGTTTCAGAATCTATCCATCCATTTATATATGCAATTTCCTCCAAACAAGCTATCATTTGACCATTTTTTTGAACACTTCTAACAAAATCAGAAGCATCATTCAAACTATCAAAAGTACCAGTATCTAACCAAGAATACCCTCTACCTAATACTTCAACTGACAACTCACCATTTTTCAAATAGATTTTATTAATATCAGTAATCTCATATTCACCTCTCGCAGAAGGCTTTAAACTTTTAGCATATTCAATTACTCTATTATCATAAAAATACAAACCAGTAGCAGCATAATTAGATTTAGGATGCTCAGGCTTTTCTTCAATAGAAACTACCTTTCCATTTTTATCGAATTCGACAACGCCAAATCTCTCTGGATCTGGTACATTATATCCAAATACTGATGCAATACCCTTTTCAGTATTTTTAATAGCATTCTTAAGTTTTTTTTGTAACCCATTACCATAGAAAATATTGTCTCCTAATATCATCGCAACATTATCATTACCAATAAATTCTTCTCCTAAAGTAAAAGCCTGTGCTAAACCCTTGGGTTCTTCTTGAACTTTGTAAGTTAAATTTATACCAAACTTACTACCATCTCCAAGCAAATTTTCAAACCTAGAAATATCTTGAGGAGTAGATATAATTAAAATATCTCTAATACCAGCAAGCATTAATACCGATACTGGATAATAAATCATCGGTTTATCATATATTGGCAACATCTGCTTACTAATTTGTTTAGTAATAGGATATAACCTAGTACCAGAACCTCCCGCTAAAACTATTCCTTTCATATAATCATTCCTTTCCATATATATAAATTATATCACAATTTTAATATTATAAAATATTTTTTAACAAACTGTTATCTTATTTATTTTTTATCCAAAACTGATAAGCACTTTTAAGCATATCATCAAGGCCATGTTCTGCTTCCCAACCAAGTTTTTTCATAGCATAACTACAATCTGCATAACAACTAGCAATATCACCACTTCTTCTAGGACCAAATTCATACTTTACTTTAACATCATTAACTTTAGAAAAAGTATTAACTAACTCCAAAACACTATAAGGTCTACCAGTACCTAAGTTGAAATAATCAATTCCCTTATTTTTAGTAACATATTCTATAGCATTAACATGTCCCTTAGCAAGATCAACAACATGTATATAATCTCTAACTCCTGTACCATCTTCTGTATCATAATCATTACCAAATATAGTTAAATGATCCAATTCTCCACAAGCAACCTTTACTATATATGGAACCAAGTTATTAGGAATACCATTAGGATTTTCTCCTAATAATCCACTCTCATGTCCACCTACTGGATTAAAATATCTTAAAACAGCAACACTAAAATTCTTATCAGAAATACAAATATCTTTTAGTATTTGTTCAATAAATAATTTAGTTGTACCATAAGGATTAGTAGTAGAAAGTCTACATTTTTCATCTAGCGGTAATCTCTCAGGATCTCCATATACTGTTGCACTACTAGAAAAAACAAAATTCATACACTTATGTTCTTTCATAACTTCACACAAAGATAACGTAGAATCAATATTATTCCTATAATACATTAAAGGTTTTTCTACAGATTCACCTACAGCCTTATAACCAGCAAAATGTATAACAGCATCTATTTCATTTTCTTCAAAAATTTTATTTAAAATATCTTTATCACACACGTCTCCTAGATAAAATTTAGGTCTTATTCCAGTTATTTTCTCTATTTTATCAACTACATCTATCTTAGAATTACTAAGATTATCAATAATAACAACATCATATTTATTATTAATAAGTTCAACAACTGTATGACTACCAATATAACCTGTGCCCCCAGTTACTAAAATTGTCATATTTTCGACTCACCTCTAGTAAAATTATAGCATTTATGCTACAATAAGTAAAGAAAGGATAGATATAAAGATGAAAAAAATACTAATAATTACTTGCCTGTTACTAACCCTAACTAGCTGTACCAACGAAATTCAACCAAGGAAAACCGAAAGCAACAATGATAACATTACCTCTAATGTAAAAGAAGAAATAAAAGATACATATATAGATAATAATCCAATAACCCTAGGAATATATATGTATACAAACTCTTCCACTCCAAGATATAAAACTAGTGAATACAAAAATAATTGGGAATTAAATGTAGATATATGTTCACTAGAAATATTCTATACAAACGAAGACCAAATTCCAGGAACTAATTTTAAAAACTTATGGAATAATTACTATCAAAACTATACAGACATTGATTCCTACAAAATAGGATACCTAATAGAATTTAACACTGCAAATGAAGGAAAAATTAAAAAGTATATCAAATCACCACAAGATACAGACTCAATATATAAATATATTCAAGTATACCTATATGATGATATCCATCAAGACGGAGGATGGTATAGCCATATAACAGAAAATGAATACAATAATGATAGCATACTTACCTCAATAAAACTAACCGGAAGCACTTACATAGATGAAATAACTAGTAACATATCATTAACAGCATTCACATACGATGATGACGATTTTGATGAAAATGGAGAATATAGAGGAATAAGCAAACAAACAGTAATTATAAAAAGAAGTTAGAAATCACATAAAATCTAACTTTTTTTCTTTTTAAATACAAATAACTTACTAAATACATAATTAGATACAATAACAACAATCTGAGAAATAAGTTTAAAAATTTTATCATTTCCCTTAAATACTGTAACTCCAACAAACATAATTATCATATCCATTATTAAAGTAACTATTCTTGCTCCAAAGAAACTAGCACATTCCTTTATTATATTATCGCTTTTACTCTCAAAAACAAACTTTCTATTAGTAATATATGCAAATATTACCGCAACCACCCAAGAAATAATATTAGCGCCCTGTAACATTAATGCATTATTAGGATCCATTATAGTATATGTAAGACCATAATATATAAGTAAAGTAAGAATAGTAGTAAGAACACCAAATACTAAATAATTAATAACTTCCTTATACTTTTTATATAAGGCTAAAATTTTACTTATCATCACTACTCTCCTTAATTATATAAATAGGTCTTCCCTTAGTCTCTAAATATGTTTTAGCCAAATATTCTCCCATAATACCCATAACCAATAATTGAATACCACTTATCATAAACATTATACAAACCATACTAGGCCATCCACTAACAGGATCACCAAAAACTAAAGTTTTAATAATAATAACTAAAATCATAATAAAACTAATAATACAAAAAACGACCCCAATAACAGCACTAGCAACCAAAGGAACAGTAGAAAAAGCACATATTCCATCTATAGCATAAATAAATAATTTCCAAAAACTCCATTTAGTCTCTCCAGCAACTCTTTCAACATTTTCATACTCAAGCCACTTAGTATTATAACCAACAAAACTAAATAACCCCTTAGAATAACGATTATATTCTTTCATATCAATAATAGAATTAACCATTTGCCTTGTCATTAATCTATAATCTCTAGCTCCATCTACCATCTCAACCTTACTCATCTTATTTATAAGTTTATAAAAAATTCTCGCAAAAAAACTTCTAATAGGAGGTTCCCCCTTTCTCGTAACTCTCCTAGTCCCAACACAATCATATCCATCTTTTACAATATAATTATACATTTCCTCTAACATACTAGGTGGATCCTGTAAATCAGCATCCATTAAAGTTACATAATCTCCGTTACTAGAACATAATCCTGCATACATAGCAGCTTCCTTTCCGAAATTTCTAGAAAATGAATAATATTTAACTCTCTTATCCCTTTTATGCAATTTCTTTAATATATCTAAAGTTTTATCCTTACTACCATCATTAACAAATATAAATTCAAAATCAAGATAATCCATCTTTTCACTTATCTTATTAATCTCTTCATAGAACAAAGGAACCGTTTCTTCTTCATTATAGCAAGAAACAATTACTGACAATAACTTCTTCTTCATACATTCACCTCAAACTACAATAAGTTTAACACAAAAAAGATAAAAAAAAAAGCACTAAATATAAATTTAGGCTGCATTTTCTTCCTTAGATACAACATTCTTACCCTTATAAAATCCACACTTAGGACAAGCTCTATGAGGTCTAATCATTTCTTTACAATTAGGACAAGCAACTAATCCATTAGCACTAACTTTATAATGAGTTCTTCTCATATCTCTTCTAGTCTTACTAACTTTTCTAAATGGAACTGCCATTACATTCACTCCTTCCTTGAATTAAGTTTCTCTTTTAATTCACTAAATGGAGAATTATTACTATGTTCTAAATCCTCTTCAGTAATAAGACGCCATCCATTTCCTTCTAACTTTAAATTTTGATTCTTCTCTGAAACAACTTTTAAAGGAATTTCCACTAATATATTTTGCCACAAAAACTCAGTAATATCAAGAGTATTTTGCACAATTTTTAAATTATTATCATTTTTTTTACCAAATTCATCAAATTCTTCAGAAATTTCTATATTAAAATCATAACTAACATCTTCCAATGTCACAGCATCCGCTAATATCATTGTGCCAGTAAGAACTCCCTCTATAGAATAATCTCCATTATATAATTTAGTAATATCTCCTTTAAAATGAACATTATAAAGTCTTCTAATTTCACTAGAAGAAATCAAGGTAGCAGGTATAACTACATCATCATCTACTACTATATCATCAAGATTATTAGTAACTAACATTGTTAAATTTATATTCATAATATCACCTGCCAACTAATTATACCAAATATAAGAAAAAATAGCAAGTTAATTATCATTATTTTTAATATATGCCGTATATATATTAACTGCTAGCATTGCAACTGTCATCTGCCCAACCCCAAAAGGAACAGGAGTAATATAACTAACTTTATCAGCAAGTGAATCAAAATCACAATCCCCTACAATACTACCATTATCTAACCTATGAATACCTACATCTATTACAATACTATCATTCTTAACCATATCAGCATTTAAAAATTTTTGCTTTCCTACACAAACAACCACTATATCAGCATTTTTAGTATAAAAGGAAATATCTTTACTCTTACTATGACATACACAAACCGTAGCATCTCTATTTAAAAATAAATTAGCTAAACTCTTCCCCACTAGCCTACTTCTTCCAATAATAACCACATTTTTTCCACTAATATCAATATTATAGGCATCTAATAATTTAATAATTCCCATATCAGTACAAGAACATAAATAAGAATTATCATTTATAACCTTACCCATATTAATATCAGTAAGACCATCAACATCTTTTTTATAACTTATCAAAGATATAAGTTTATTAGCGTCAAGACCATTTCTAACTGGAAGTTGCAATAATATACCATCAACATCATCATAACTATTAAGTTTTAAAATAATATCACTAATCTCGCTCTCACTCATATCACTACATTCAAAATATCTAAAATCATATCCAATATCTTCACACATCTTCTTTTTACTATTAACATAAATTTTACTACTCTCATCATCCATAGTAGAAATAACCGCTAAAGTAGGCTTTCTAGGAAGTTTACTAACTTTATTTTTAATATCTTTAATAATATTATTTTTTATCTCCCTACAATCTAATATTGTCATATATAACTTCACCTCTTTTGCCTAATATATCATAATATTTTATTTAAGTAAATAAATTTTTATCTAATTTTTTAGGATAAACAAATCCACTAATAAATATAAATAAAATACAAATCATCATAAAAACATATAAATTACTAACAAAAAAATAAGAAAATATTAGTATTAAAAATTTACTCACACTAAATATAATTTCACAAATAATCAAATAACCAAAAATATTATTATTAGAAACATCATATAAATTAACTGTACTAAAATACTCGTACTCCTTTAAGCATAATCCTTCAAATAATGCAATAGCGTACATAATATATTTATTATCTACATTAAGTTTTAAAAGTAAAACAATACATAATATAAAGTTAAAATATTTAAAATACTTATAATCAATTTTCCTATTAAAATAAAATAAAAATATAATTGAAGCAATCCCAATTACTACTTGAAATCCTCCAATATACATCAAATTATTATCAATATAAAGAAATAAAAATAAATTCTGTAATTCACAAAATACAACTTTAAATTGCTCTAACACAAAAAAATATTTCTTATTTTTTATAGAAATATCTTTGAACGTTACATTACCCTTACTACAACTTTTAATCTTATAAAGTGGAATGATACTAATCAAAGATATAACAAAAGAAACAATTACTCCAAATAATATTGATATATTCTTAGTAATATATGCAGATATTATAGAAGTAAACATTATTCCAATATAATTCCAAATAAGAATATTATTAACTTTAATATCTTTAATACTAATAGCAACATAATGTCTAACAGAATTATATAAACAATCTCCAAACGACATAATTATAGCAAGAGTTACTAAACTAAATAAATCCTTATTCATAACCGACAAATAATAATACCCCAATATATTAATAATACTTGAAATTATTAACACATACTTAAAAGAAATTTTTGATGACAAATAAATTCCTAAAGTATTTGAAACAATTCCTACACCATACATAACCGTTAAAAATAAAAAAATATCTTTTATAGTATAGCCATAAGAATACAAAAAAACTAAAGAAAATATTGAAATTAAATTTCTACTAATAACAGAAAGAAATATAAATAAATTATATCGTATTGTATCACTCATAATAAGTAATCCTCCAATATTAAAGTTTTCAAATATTAAAAAAAAATACTAAAAACAAGAATTTTAGTATTAAATCTAATCAGATAATATATTATTAATTTTATCTTTAATTTGTTCTTTGGTAAATGGCTTAGAAATATAATCAATAAATCCCATTTTTATATATTTTTCTTTTACACCACTAACTGCATCAGCAGTTAGTGCAATTACAGGTGTATTAAATGAACTAATTTTCTTTAACTCTCTTATACATTCTTCTCCATTCATCTTTGGCATCATTATATCCATAAAAATCAAATCATAATTATTACCATCTTTAATTTTATTCAAACATTGAAGTCCATCATAGCATTCATCGATATCAAAATTAAAATCTTTTAATGCCCTGCAAGCCACCTTAATATTTAACTTATTATCATCCACAATTAATATTTTTTTATGTTCCAAACCTCTTAAATGATTTTCATTTTTTACATCACTACTTATTTTTTCATCATCTTTTGATTTAAGCATTTTATTAATCTTTTGAGGTATATTAACCATAAAAATAGAACCTTTGCCATACTGTGATTGAACATTGATTTTTCCATCCATCATTTCTACTAAAGACTTAGTAATAGCAAGACCTAAACCAGTTCCCTCTGTTGTAGTATTCCTTTCTACATCTAATCTATCAAATTTATTAAACAATCTATTAATATATTCTTTCTTTATACCTTTTCCAGTATCCTCACAAACAATAATAATATTAGAAATATTTTTTTTAATATTATTTATACATTTAATATTTAAATTAATATATCCCTCATTAGTATATTTAATCGCATTAGTCAATAAATTATTAACTATCTCCTTTATCTTTCCTTTATCTCCAATTAATTCATAAGGAATATCATCCGCAATATTAAGATTAAATTTAATATTTTTATCACCTATACGTGTTTGTGTTATCTTACACATATTAGTAATTTCTTCCTTAAGATTATAAACAGAATCAATAATATCCATTTTATTTTCTTCTATTTTATTAATATCTAGAATATTACCAACAATTTCTAATAATGTTTGAGAAGCATTTACTATATCCTTAGAATTTTCAATCAACTCACTAGGTACTCTATCAATATAAGTTAAATTATCTTCAGATAAACCTATTATAGCATTTAGAGGTGTCCTAATTTCATGTGACATGCTAGAAAGAAAATCTGATTTAGCTCTATTAGCACGTTCTGCTTGTTCTCTAGCAAATTCAAGTTTTTGAATCATCTTAACGTCAGGATTTTCTATTGTAAAATACATTAAACAACAAATAAAAGTTTCAACATATGTCATTAACAATAATTGAGGATAAATAGTTTGAAGCAATATAGCAAAAAATCCTATGACAAAAAACATATAAATTGGAATATACTTTTTATTTTTTAAATTATTATGATTTCTTATCAATAAAATAATCATTATTAAAATATCAATAATAGAAATAAAATAAGTAAAAGAAACTGCTAACCCAATTGTATATCTAACCTTAAAATCAATACTTTTATAAAGTTCAATTGGCAAAATTAAAACAATAATAATTTCAATCATCAATAATATTCTAAATATTTTCTTTGTAAAAATCTTCTTATCATCTAATTTTATAGAACTAATTGAATGAATATAAGATAATAATAATCCTATCCAAACAATTAAATATATCAAATAACTCTTAAATATAATATCACTAATAATAGTATACTTATCATATATTAATGACGCATATGAGCATAATAACTCAACAATTAATCCAATAATGTTAGAACATATTAAATATTTATATATCCTTGTATCTTCATTTACAACCCTTTCTTTTCTAAAAAATAAAATTATTATAAGAACAATAAACGGAATTGCAGATAAAGGAAAAAATATACTACTAGCCATCTTTACACACCTCTTCCCAATACTCTCTTCATACCAACATTTAATTCCTTTTTAGCATCTTCTTCAAGTAATGAATAATCAACTTTATCTGTTCCAACTTTTCTAGGAAGTTCAGAAACTATCTCAAAATAACAAGGAATTTCAAAATCTTTTAACTGATATTTATTTCCAAATTTATCTTCTATAACATTCTGACAATACGCTTTAATTTTTGAAATAATATCATTATCGTTCTTATAAATATCATTCAAAACTATATAAGCCTTATTAACATATAAAGCGTCATTATTTGCTACCTTAACCACAGCACAATCCTTTACTTCACTTAATTTACAAATAATATTTTGTATTTTATCACAATATACCTTATTTAAAGATGAATTAATATAAAACCTTGATTGTCTACTTGTAATTGTAAAATAACCTTCATTATCAATAAAACCAATTGTTCCTGTTTTAAAATATTTAATACCATTTTTTTCAAACATTGCTTCTTCAGTTAATTTAAAATCATTATAATACCCCTTAAAAACATGCTTTCCAGAAACGCACATTAACCCTATCTCCCCATACTTTTTTTCTTCTAAAGTACCAGGATCAACTATTATTGCTTTTGTTCCAGTTAATATTTTTCCGGCAGTTTCAGGTCTTTGTTCTATTCCTACTGGGTTTGTCCCACATGAAACAGTTTCTGCATTTCCAGAACCATTACCAATTTCTACATTAGCACCATGTTTCTTAAAAAATTGAACTCCTCTCAAATTTGCTTCTGGAGTTAAATAATCACCCCCAGATATAAACGTATTTACCGAAGATAAATCTTGATTTGGTGGAATGTTTTTCATAATCAACTCCAACAAAGCAGGACTTCCAAATATCATATTAGGATTCTTTTTAAGATATTCAGAAATAGTATCTTTTGATATATCGGGTGCTAAAATCGCACACCTCCCACTTAAAAGACTCATTAATGTTGATGTAGCAAAACCATATGGATATGTAAATGGTACACAAACAAGAGTTTTTAAATCATTCTTATTATTTTTTATATTGCTTGAATTTTTTAAATATATCCCAGCTGCTAAAATATTCTCATTTGATATAACAACAGATTTTGGTTTTCCAGTTGTTCCACTTGTAAATAATATCAAAGCAGTTTCTTTTTTAGAATGAATACTCTTTATTATACCCTTTTGATAATATGCTATAGAACCTAAAGTATTAAAATTAATTAAATTTTCATTTTTTGATATTCTATAATCATTATTTATATCTATAGAATTTACATCTTTTTTCTCTAAAGTAATTATATACCTTAATTTAGTTTTCTTTTTTATCTCATCATTTGTTTCAGGAGTTTTATTAAAGTTAATTAAAATTGGAGACTCGAATTCATTAACATATTCTATTATCTCACTAAGAGGAGCAAAAGAATTCAAAAATGTTGCAGTAGCACCTAGTACATTACAAGCAAAAAATGCTGCTACTCCTTGAATATAATTATCCATACATATAGATATTATGTCACCTTTTTTAACTCCCAATTCCTTAAATGCCTTACTTATTGTATGATAATATTTTATTAATTGCTTATAAGATAAAGTTAAATTTTTACATTCTACAGCTTCTCTATCACGATAAAACAAACTTAATAATTCAATTGACGTCGAAATATTTATATTTGGTATAATTGGATTCCTTTTAAAAAAATTCATTCCATTATTTTGTGGCATATCTTTACTTGCATATCCCGTGTAATTCATAGTTTTTCCTCCTAAATTTACTTTATTATATCATATTTTGTAAAAAAACGCACCAAGTCCCAAAGGAAAAATCCTAAAATTTTAAATATATAAACACAAAAGAGTTCAAACGAACTCTTTTTAATTTAAATTGCAATATCCAATATCATCATCACAACAAAACCAACAATCATTCCCAAAGTAGATAAATCCTTATCAGATGTAATAGATTCTGGCAATAATTCTCTTGCAACCACGCATATCATAGCACCCGCTGCAAAAGATAATAAAAATGGCATAATAAATTTAATCTTTAAAACAAGTATTACCCCAATTATAGCAGATATTGGCTCTACTAATCCAGATGCTTGACCGTACATAAAACTTTTAAACCTAGAATAGCCATAACTACGAAGCGGTAAAGAAACAGATGCACCCTCTGGAAAATTTTGAATACCAATTCCAACCGCCAACATCAAAGCACTAATTAGACTAACGCCTCCATTAGATATACCACCAAAAGCAACACCAATAGCCATACCCTCAGGAATATTATGAATAGTAATAGCAGATATTAAAAGAATACTCTTTTTAAAATTAATAGACTTACCTCTATTACTAAGAACTTTATCTAAAAATTTATCAGATAAAAGTACAAATAATCCTCCAATAATAAAACCTAATGCTGGAAATAACCATGCTATATATCCAAGTGTCACAGATAAATCTATAGCAGGTATAAGCAAAGACCAAAAAGAAGCAGCAATCATAACTCCAGCACTAAATCCCAAAACAGTATTAAGAACCTTTTTATTTACCTCTTTAAAAAAACATACAACCAAAGAGCCTAACGCAGTAATACCCCAAGTAAATGTAGTAGCAATAATTGCCTGTATAATTGGATTTAATTCTCTAAACCAACTCAATTTCCACTTACCTCCACACTGTATAGTATGAATTTAAAATATTTCTGCTACCATTAGAATAAATAAATAAAATATTAATATAAATTAAAATTGAAATTTTATAACAAATAATATTATTTTTTTATTATTTCTACTCTTCTAAAGTCCATATAATATTAGTCTTATAAAGTAAATTATTAACTAAAGGCTTAGTAACTCTAAAAAGTATCCCTTTATCATAATCAAAACTTACAGAAGTAGTTTTAATCTCACCACCATTAGCCTCACCAGTATAAACTAAAGTAGGAACAGAAGATAAAGTGAAAATATTACCATCACCATCTACATATACCAAAGAATTATCCAAAACAATACCACTATCAGAAGACATATCCTTATCAATAGCAGCATAAAGTTTCCAATCAGAACTATTAATCCTACTATCAATAACTGAAATAACTAAATCATCTTTTCTAGGACAAAGTATAGGATTACCTCCTATAGCAATAGGTTCAAATAATATACATTTAGTAGCGTTATCAATAATTATTTCTCCACTATAAACAATAACAATAGACTTAGTAGAATAAATTACATCATCATATTCTTTAGCAGTTAATTTTAAAGAAGTCCCAATCTCCATAGGTTCACCATAAGAATAACTAAAAGTACCATCCTCTAAACAATTAACAGAAACAACCTCTCGATTATATTCAATCAATACACAAGCATTACCACCACTAACACCACTAATTGCAATATCAATATCACTCAAAGCATTAACATGCAAAGTAACACTACCAATAGACAAAATCTTTTTATTTATAAAATTAAAATATGACATAGCTGACAATACCTCTAATTCAGAAGAAGTATAATTATTACTATCAATAATAGTGTTACTACCACTAAAACTACCACTAACAATAGATTTCTCTTGGTCTTTATACCAAGAATAATCAGGCAAATTATCTTTAGATATAGTACTATTAATATCTATAATCTTATTAAAAAGATTTATTCTATCATAAGTAAAATTAAACTTAACAGAACTACTAGCATTTATAACATATGAACCCCTATTATATAAAACAACTTTCAAAGGATTATTCAAAACAAAAGATGTATTACTTCCCCTAAAATATATATTATAATTAGAACTAGAATTATTATTAATAACAGATAAAGTACCACCACTATTAACATAAATACTACCATAACTATACCATAAAGCATAACTACTACTATTACTAGTCTTAGTTAATGAAAACAATGCATTTTCATAAATAGTAGTATTACTAGTACCATAAGTTCCATAAGCCAAACCATTATAAGCACTAACATAAAAAGAAGCCCTCACTAAAACATCAAGTGTTAAATCATTAATACCATAAATAAGTTCCCTAGAAGTACTAGTAAAATGTACCAAAGAAGAAGCCAAAATAGTAAGTGAATTATTAGAATTTCTAAACCAAAAAGCAGAATTAGCAGTAGAATTATGAATTATAGTAGTAGTACCACCAATCTCAATTCTATTGCACTCAGCTACCTCATTACCAGGAGCATAATTATCACCAATAGTTATATTACAATCAATAAATCTAGTAAGTCCCATAGGATTAAAACTAATCTGTGGACCAAAATAAGTAATATTATCATAAGTAATACTAATATCCTTATATGTACTCTGTTCTGGAACATAAATAATTCCATAATAATTATAACCAGTAACCTTAACATTCTTAAAAGTAACAGACTTTGTTAAAGCACTAGTTACATAAATAGCATCAGAATACCCAAGCTTTTTTTGATCAATATATTCATAAGTAACAGAATTATAAGTACCATCAATAGTAACATCTGTCTTATTCTTATTTATAGCAATACCACTACTTAAAGTTATATCAGAACCAAAATATATATAATTATAACCATTATCTCCTTCCAATATATTCTTTAATTCATCACTACTAAAAACAACCACTGTCTTATCATCTATTATTTCCATATCATCACAACCCTCATAATAATATATGAAAATATCCTTTAATGCACCATTATAAAAGAAATAAGCATCATACTTATTTCCTAATAAATCTTCTTATCTAACTGTAATTTTTTAACCTTACCCATATCTTTCTTTATAAGATTACCATTAAGCCCAATATTAAAATTATGCCTATCATAAGTAACATATCCTAAAGTATCACTACCAGCAGTAAATATTTCTTTATCAATAAGAACTTTTATATATCTTTCAAATATCATTCTAACATTCTTAACATTGTTAAACCTTTTATAAAAAAACACCAAATCTTTGCAAGTATTATTTCCCTTCAAAGAAAGAAAATAATTAATAATCTGTAATTCCTCACCACTTATATCACCATCATAATTAGAAATAATATCATCAATAATATACTCTTTTTCTAATTCCATATTAACAACTAATATCATATATTTTAAAAATAAAGTTACTTCTCCTTTCTTTATACACTTATCAATACTTAAATCATAATCTTTCTTAGAATACACAATTCCTTGATTAAATACTATATAAGGATATGCTGAATTATTAAGTAAATACCACATAGATAAAGTCCTACTAGTTCTACCATTTACATCAAAATAAGGATGAACATAAACAAAATAGAAATGAATTATTTGACTCTTCAAAAACTTTGAAATATCACTATCATCTTCATATCTATTTATATAACAAAGCAAATCAGAAATTTTACTATCTACTAATAAATAAGAAACCTTTTCTTCACTATATCTACCATTACTGATGTATACTGCATCCTCACGATAATAATCTCCCATATTCATTCTATCTCTATAACTAAGAAGTCCATCACTAAGAATATCATATAAACTCTTTAAACTTTTTTTATCAATAGAGTGACCCTCTAATATATATTTATATCCATTATATAAATTAGCAATCCTTTTAACATCATCATTAAATAAACTCTTAGTAGTAATTACCTTATTAACAAATTCTAAATCATCATTAATACCCTCAATATCATTATTAGATTTAATCTCTCTAGACATCATTATTCTCTTAGCAAAATCCCGATTCTTCATAAAATCTTCACCATCTGCAAAAGAAGAAAGTCCTTCAACATAAGGCATTAAATAATCATAATTAACATATAACTTTCTACCATTCTCTAATTTTAAATCAATACTATCCATACACATATCCCCCAACTCATATTAATATAAAAGTTATAATTATTCCTCAAAATATAAAATTAATACCGATGTATTGTAACCATAAACTACTTAATTATCATAATCATCTAAGAAACTCTTATATTTACCATTACTCTTAACACCCAAAACACAATCCAAATTAACATTATCCATACTCTTAAAAATATTATAATCTATCCTATTATTAATTTTTCTTAATTTTTTTATTAATTCCTTAATTTCTTTTCTCTTACTAGTACCATCATTAATCAAAGAACACCCCTCAGTAAATCTACAAGCACAATTAATAAAAGTCAAATCGTTAAAATTTCTCCAAGCAATAATAGATTCCTCATGAACCATATAAAGTGGCCTAATTAATTCAATACCAGGAAAATTATCACTATGAAGTTTAGGCATCATAGTCTTAATCTCAGAACCATAAAACATGGAAAGTAATGTAGTCTCAATAACATCATCAAAATGATGACCAAGTGCTATCTTATTACAGCCAAGTTCTTTTGCCTTATTATATAAAAATCCCCTTCTCATTCTAGCACATAAATAACATGGATTACCATCACTAACATTACTAACAACATCAAAAATATCACTATCAAATATCTCTATATCTACACCTAATGTTTTAGCGTTGTAGGTAATCATTTCTCTATTATAATCATTATATCCAGGATCCATAACCACATATCTAGCCTCAAAATTAACCTTCCCATGTCTTTGTAATTCCTGAATACATTTAGCCATAAGAAAAGAATCTTTTCCCCCAGAAATACAAACCATAATCTTATCATTTTCAGATATTAATTCATATTTTATTACTGCCTTAACAAATTTACTCCATATATCCTTACGATACTTTTTTATAATAGTTCTCTCTATTTCCTTATATCTCTCCATTAATATCATACTCCTTATAAATAATATCAAACACTCTTAAAAACTCTAATACATCATCTAAAGTAGTAAAACTAGAAATACTAAGCCTAATAGAAGATGACGAAAGACTCTTATCACGAGTAAGTGCATAAACTAACTTAGAAGGTGTTTCTATAGGACAACAAGAAGTCTTAGTAGAAACATAAATAGAATAACTCTCTAATCTTCGTTCCAAATCTATAGCCCTTATTCCCTTAACACTAAAATTAATAATATTATTTATAGAATTAGCAGTACTATTAATATGAACCCTTTTATACTTAACTAACCCATTTTTAATAATATTATTCAATTTTAAAATATAATCATAACTAGATTTTTCCTCATCATACGCAAGTTGTAAAGCCTTAGCACTAGATACAATAAGTGCTAAAGTAGGAGTGCCACTTCTATATATAGTAGTAGATTTACCACCATCAATCTGAGCAGTTATACTAACATTATTTCTTTTAATTAAAATTCCAATACCACTTAATCCATAAAACTTATGAGGAGTAATAGTTATTAAATCTACTAAAGAATAATCTATCATTACCTTACCAATTGCTTGTGTTGCATCCGTATGAAAATAACAATTAGAATATTCTTTAATTATACTAGCTATCTTCTCAATAGGTTGCCTAATTCCAATCTCACTATCAACAGAACACACACTAACTAAAATAGTATCATCCCTAATCATATCTTTTAAACTTTCTATATCAATAAGACCATCAGGTAAAACTGGAATAATCTCAACTTCAAAACCAGATTCTTGTAACTTAGTAGCAGATGATACAATAGAATTATGCTCTAAACTACTAATAAGAATATGACGTCCCCTATTTCTATACCTAGAAGCAATTCCCTTTATAACCAAATTATTACTCTCACTAGCACCAGAAGTATATATAATTTCATCACTTTTAACCCCTAAAATTTTAGCAATATCACTAGTAGCCTCATCAATAACATTCTTAGCTTCTAATCCCAATTTATGAGAAGAATTAGGATTTGCAAAATATTTTAAACTAGTATCATAAAAACAATCTAATACCTCTTTTTTCACAGGACATCCCGCTGCATAATCCAAATATACCATAATACACCTCCAAAAGAAAAAATATACTACATAATTATAGCACATTTTTTATAAATTTTATATTTCTTTTTCTTTAATTACAATACATCATTAATAAATCACAATATATTAAAATAATTACATCTTTGATTATAGCATATCATAAAAAAACTATAACAATTAGTATTATTACTAACTGTTATAGAATCGCATTTCTATCACCAAAAATTAAAATAATTATTAAATAACTTCTCCACTCTAATAATAAATTATTATTAATAAGTTAAAATTCGTAATAAAATTATAAATCATAAATTAAAATTCTTAAATTAATAAACATATACACTTTTTTTTAATATAATTCTAAGTAATAGAAATACTTCGGCTAAAAACTTTATATTTTATTTAATTTGCAAAATTACTTAGCAAAACCGCATCATAACTATATTTCAAATTCGATAGAATTCAATTTAGAAATCTCAAAATCAGTATCTTGAATTTTCTTATCCATCTCAAGTAATTTATTTCTAATTTCATTCATATCAAAATTAAGAGTTTTGCACTCAAAATATGAATTATTAACTTCAGTAACTCTTTTCTTAGAATTTTTTAAAGTTAATAATTGCTCTAATACAACTTTTAGTCTCCTTAAGTTTGTATTATCTACTATTGCTTGTTGAATAGTTCTACCATCACTTAACTTATATGAATTATTTTTTTCATATAAGATTGCCTTAAATTTAGATAATTCAGAAATATAGTTTTCTATTTCACTTAAATTAGAATCGAAATCAATTTTATTATCTTCAATAATATTAACTCTACCATCTAATTCCTCTACAGATGTATTTATGGCTAAATTTTTGATTATAAAAGTTTTGTTATTTAGATTTCTTTCTTTCTCAGAAATTAAATTCATTAATGTTGATATATTTGTTTTCATTATATTCACTCTCCCTTTGACAGATACCATTTTATAACATTTATATATATAATTGGTCACTTCAAAAGAGACAAATTGTTCCTCAAAAATTACTTCATATATTATTACAAATCTAAACTATTTTTATCAAGCAGAAATTCCTGAATACCAATAACTAATATTCCTTCTTCAGTTATCCAATGTTTCATAGTATCTTTAACAACAATTATCTTTTTAAAATTGTCATTAATATTCATAAGTGGTCTTTCCTCTTGAATAGTTTTTTCTCTTGTATCTAAATTTAATGCTGATTGTACATAATATCTTTTATTTCCTAAATTACATACAAAATCAACTTCTAATTGTTTTCTATTTTTGTTTTTATCTCTTACTTCAACTACTCCAACATCAACATTATAGCCTCTAACAACTAGTTCGTTATATATTATATTTTCCATTATATGATTTTCTTCTTGTTGTCTGAAGTTTAATCTAGCATTACGAAGCCCAATATCTGAAAAATAATATTTTTGCGGAGTTTGAATATATTTTTTCCCTTTAACATCATATCGATCTGATTTGTTTACGATAAAAGAATCCTCTATATATTTTATATAAGAGTTAACTGTATTAGATGATATTTCTTTTTCTCCATTACTAACAAATGTATCATATATTTTTTTTGGATTAGTTAGCGAGCCAACTGAAGATGCTAGCATATTAATAATAGAATCAAGTATATCAACTCTTTGAATATTATTTCGTTCAATAATGTCTTTTATATAAGTTTGATCAAATAAATCTTTCAAATATTTTGATTTTTCTTCATCAGTTTTCTTAGAAAGTACTAAAGGTAATCCACCATATAAAACATATTCATTCCACGCATCTTGTTTATCGCCTTTGAATGCTTCTAGATATTCAGAGAAAGATAATGGAAATACTTTTATTTCATCACCTCTACCTCTAAATTCAGTAATAATGTCTGATGATAAAAATTTTGAATTACTACCAGTTACATAAACATCAAGATTTCTCTCATACAAAAATCCATTTAATACTGATTCAAAGCCCTCTACCATTTGTATTTCATCTAATAGAATATAATACATATTTTTATCTTTTATCTGTGATTTAATATATTTATTAAGTTCATGAGAATCACGATATTTTTTATTCTCTTCTTTATCTAATTCTAACTTAATGATATGATCCTCTTTCACACCACTTTCAAGCAAATGATTTTTAAATAATGGATCCAATAAGTATGACTTTCCACACCTTCTAATACCAGTAATAATTTTTATTAAACCATTTTCTTTTCTGCTTATTAATTTGTTTAGATACACATCTCTTCTGATTTCTTTCATAGTTACCTCCATTGAGAATTTTTGCCACTTTTACCACTTTTTCTCAATACAATTATAAATCTTTTAAAAAATATTTTCAATAGTTCATTGAGAATTTTTGCCACTTTTACCATTTTTTTTCAATAATAGTATATACATTTAATATTTAATTATTCACAATATTTTCATTATCTTGATCTTGTATCTTTTCATTTACGATATAACATCATTGCAATTATATGGATAAAATTAATAATATCCATATCGTCACATAAACAAAAAACATGATCATTTCATATTTTTTACCACTTTCAACACTTTTCTTTAATGAACTATTCTTAAAATCAATTTTTTTACACCTAAAGTGTACCTAAAGTTCTAAAACTCTTTAATACGGACAAAAATGGAGCCTTTCGCTCTCTTCAGGGGGCTATTATATTAAAAAAGAGGATTGTTTAAAATCCCCGTAATATCGACATATAACTCATATAGAGTTTAATAAAATTTAATCAAAAATTGTTAAATTTATATCAATTTGATGGGTAGCTGATGGGTAGAAATTCCTTGTCAGCTACTCATCTTTTTTTTCTAATTTTTCTACTAGTTCCTCTATTATTTTTCTATCAGCAACTTTTTTTATTTCTAATAATTTGATTTTGTTTTTGAATTCATTTATTGATTCTATTAGTATTTCTTTAAAGCCATCTTTATCAAATTTATCATCATCAGTTTTAATTTCTATAGTATCAAAATTAAAATTTTTCTCTTGTCTTAATATTAAATTAATTAAAGACTTTAAATCAGGATTGTTGGATTCTAATTCTATTGTTTCACTATTTATTACTACCTTGATTTTTTTCTCTTCCATATTTTTTTAATCTCCTTTCAACAGCTTCTACACCACCATCTAAAATTATTGATATTCTGTCTAATATTTCTCCATATTCCAGTGCACCATAACTATAATCAAATAAATCATTATCTTCTTTATTTGCAATTATAACATTTTCAGCATCTGCATTTATAACGATATTTGCATCGTGTGTTACCACTATAACTTGTCTTTTAGATTTCAATTTTCTAAACCAATTAGTTAATTTAGTATATATTGTTTCATTATCTATATTATCTTCTGGTTGATCAATTAACAACGGAATTGTAGTATCCTTAGATACAATATATTCCATCAATATATTAGTTTGAGTACCAGGTGACATTTTGTTAATCATTTCCAATTTTTCTTTAGTATTTCCATATAATATATTACATTCATAATTAATATTATACAAATCCAAAGACTTTAATTCTGTTATAAAACCATCTATTGATTTCTTTTCTTTTATTTCATTTTCTAGATCATATATAAACAAATGAATTAATTCATCAATACTTAATTTATTTACCTTTGAACCAATATGTTTTTCACAAATTTTTCTAAAATAATCCATTGGATCTTCTATTATTAATTTCTTTTCAAATTTAAAAACACTATTATCAATTCCGATTTTCATATCAGATAAAGATATTTCAGGAATATGAGAATTCTTTAATTGTATGAAAGCATTAACTATATTCGAACGTTCCTCATATTTATTACATTCGTAGTAAAAATGTTTTAAAAATAATTCTTCTTGTTCATTTTTGTCTTTCACTACTGAATCTTTTTCCTCGAGATAATTTACACATTTTCTTTTAATTATATTATCAAAATTATGTTCTTCGATTTTTTTATTATAATCAATCACTTCATCATTTACTATTTTTACTAAGTTTAATAACGCTTCATTAATTCTAATATTATTTTTTAAATCATTAGGAATTAGTTTAGATTTTTCTTTTGAATATTTAATTGCTTCCGAAATATCATAATCAACTGTTTTTAGGTCTTTAATTTTTGTTTTAGAAAATTTAATACAATTATTTTTTTCGTTAATTACAATATATTTTCCAATAAAATTTGAAATATTACTATTTGGTTTTATAATTTTATTTAATTTTATACTATTGTTAAAATTTAATTTTATTTCTTCTAATTTTTGGTTCTTATTTAATTCTCCTAAAGAATCAAATTCATCATTGAAATATTTTTCTATTTCTTTTGTGCTGTTTTTGGAGTTAAAAATTTTTGATACGTATGATTGATCATAATAATCAATCTTTTTACTATCGATGTTAATTTTAGAACCATCATTATTATATAAAGATATAGATTGAGTATCTAAAAAATCAATACGTTCTTGATCTAAAACATTATTATCTCTAACGTTACTTATTAAGTTCAAAGCAACATTGTCTAATAAAAGTGATTTTCCACTTCCACGCCCACCAACTATTACATTTAATTGATCAGATAATTTTATTTCTTTATCTCCTATTTTTATGTTTCCAATAATATTACCACTATTTCCATAATCAAAAGTTTTTGATTGTTTTAAAATTCTTCGTGAATCTGTTCCACATAATTGCAGTCCCTTAAAATTAGGTAATGATTTAAAATACTGAGTTGGATTTGATAAATAATTTCTTAATTTCTTTTCATCAGAAGAATCTGAAAAAGAAATAATAGATATTTTATCTTCACTGTCAAATCGTTTTAAAAATTCTATTGCCATTGCTATATCAGAATAACCTGACGCTTCCCAAAAGCAAAAAAATTGATCCATATATTTGTGTATATTATCTTTTGTAATATCCTCATCATTCCAATCATAATTTATTGACCTCTTATTCTGTTTAAAAGCATGTGGACTAATTAAAAACTCAATTTTTAATTCAACTAATTTTTGAAGTAATTCATTAATTTTAATACTCTTTTTATCTTTTAAAAGATTATTTATTTTAATTGAAAATTCTTCTAATTTAGATTCATGAACGTTAAAATAGAATATCAAATGTTTAGAATCAGAAATATCATCTATATCCACATCAATTTCAATTCCTGGGATTAATTCAATATTACTTTTTCTAGAGTAAAACTCTTTATATACATCATATGATATAACATTATGATCTGTAAAAGAAATCATAGATAATCCAGGATAATCTTTAAATATTTCTAACAATTTATCCACATATGTTTTAACATTCATTTTTTGAAAGTCTCCAGAAGATTTTGGACTATTACAAGAATGGATATGTAAATCCCATATACTCGAATTGTTTAATATTTTTTGCATATTTTTACCTCCTAATATAAAAAGACACACTAATTATTAAATTAAATGTGTCAGTATTTGTTAAGATATATATTTCAATGACATTATGACGTTATATATGTATATACCTATTTATTTAATAATTTTTCTAATCTATGTTGTAATTGGTATAAAGTTATATTACTATCTACTTCTCCATTTAAATCCTTAACGACTTGTAATAAAATTTGTTTCTTTGATGGATTACTATTATTAGGCACTTCATTATTTGTATCTTCTTCATATATTCCTAAAGTTCCATCTTCTTTTGTTCTAGAATAATAATTTTTATTAGTTAAACTAGACCTAAATTTAATATTTTTAAAATAATGTCTATTCTTAGATAATTCTCTATTATGTTCTGCTGTTTCTTCTTCTATAACTTCTTCTTTAGTTGGTTTATATAAATGAAGTCTTTCTTTAGTTCCACTTATAATAGAAATATCTTCTAATAATTCATAAGCATCTTCTGGAGATATCAAATAAAATTCTCTAACTCTTACTTTATCATTTATGTTATCAATACTTCTTAAATCAGCATTCAATTTATCAATTATTTTATGTAATACTTTATCAGCCGATTGAGTTTCAACATCATAAGTTGCATATAATCTAAATCCAAAAGGAACTGCCTCTGAATTATTTAATTTATTTATTCTTTCTTCTACATTTTTTGAATAACCTATTTTCACATAATCTGGAAAAGATGGGTTTGTTAAAACATAGATTTTACCGACTATATTATCATTCATTATATTCCTACTTTCTAGTTAAAATATTTATTTAACAATTCTTCTTTTGCTTCATTTAATTTAAACAATTCTTGTTCTAGTATATCAATTTTATTATTAATTTCAATAACGTATTGTGCAAACAAATCTTGTTCTTTTCTTTTTGGCAATAGAACATCCATATTTGCAAAATCAGGAACAGTTAACTGCCCTGCACCATTACCCGTTTTATTAATGTCCATATGATCAATTGCAGACTTTAGATATTGTATATTTGCTTTTTCGTTAGGAATTAAAACAATTAGTCTTACAACTGCTGTAAAATTAGGTTTTCTAATTTGCGTATATCCTATAGTTCCCCTTGCAGACACAGTTATTGCTTCAGTTGATGTCTTATAATTTTTTGAATAATACAATAAGCCCCCATTTTTAACTCCATTAGAATATATAGGATACTTATACTCATCCGTTTTCCTTTTAGAAATTTGACCTGGTGTATCTCCTCCTGCATATAATTCACTGCATATAGTATTAATTTTTTGCTTACTTATATTTTTACCTAAAAACATTTCGTTAAATTTAATGTCTATTTTTTTATTCAAATCATTAATAGCATGATTTATTTCTTTGATTTTGTTAGCATAACCATCTAATTCTGAAATAATGACCCCTTGCTTTTTGATATCAGGAGCTTGAATAACTAAATCTCTTATTCTTTGAGTAGATGCCCTATTACTTCTTGAAAATCTGCATAATATTCCTTCATATTCTAATGCGTACATTACATATTTAGGAATTAACTCTTCTGTTTCTATTCTTAATACACCACAGTGATCTGTTGGAAAAAATTCTTTGTTTTTTTCTACATAACCAACGTTCCAATCACCATCTATTCCCCATAAAATAGAAGGTTTATCAAAATTTGAAATACTTGGTAATAATTTATCACTATATCCAAACGCATCATTAACATTAGCACTATACACAGGAATGTTTCCTGTATTAGCTATTTCTGAAGCTAAAACTCTTCTTCCAATATTCAAATCAAAAACTTTTTTATCAGATAAATTATATAATTTATATCCTTTTTTTAAATTAATATTTCTTTTAATATTTGATGTTTTGATACTCTTTGTAAATACAGTGGTTTTAAAATCTAATAAATCTATCAAATTATAGTATTTTACATTTTCATACTCAGACTCTAACTCTTGACCAACAAAATTATTTCTTATAATTGAATTTATTTTTTCAGGATCAGTTAGATCTGAAGGATTAAATAATGGAGTTTGAATTGTATTAATTCCATGATTTTTATCCAATACTCCTGCTTCATTTTTTGCACCAATGTATTTAATTCCTTCACTACCTTTTCTTGTCGACCATGTATATCCTAAATATTCTTTTATTTCTTCATTTTTTGATGGAGAATTTACTAACACAACCTTATTTTTTTGACTTCTAGCTAACATATAAAAATATAGTTTATCTTTTTCTATATCAATTATATCTTTTATATTTTTTAATTTATTATCTTGTAAATATTGACTGAAAATTACATTCTTTTTTAATGTATCTGTAATATTTCCATAAATAAATTCTAAATAATCATTTATTTCAATATTTTGCATTTTCAAATAATCCAATAATAAATCTTTATCTTCAAAAATATTATCTTTTTCGAATTTTCTATCAAACCATGAATCAACTCTGTTTTTATAATGTATTGCAAGTGATGGATTTTCTTCTTTTTTTCTTAAAAATAGTACAACAGTTGGTGTTCCGGTTGCACCAAACGTTCCACTTGGTAATTCTACTATACTAATAATATCGAATGATTTTAATATAATCTCTCTAGTCTTAACATATGTACTATTACCATTAGTTAAAATAGATGCAGGTAATATTATACCAGCTACTCCATTTTCTTTTAGCAATTGTTTTGAACGTTCAATAAAAAATGTTTCTATAGAACTATTTGATGAATATGAATTTGGATTTATTGTATTTGATAATTCATAATTTGATATTTCTTCTTCCGTCAAAGTATCTAAGAATCCTTTGACAGCATAAGGAGGATTAGCAATAAGAACAGAATAATCTCCATTTTTTATATTTTTAGAAGAAGCCAACGCATCTCCATAATGTATTTTTATTTCATCTTGACCATACATAAATGCAGATACTTTAGATACCTTAGATAATCTATATTCTTTTTCTATACCATCTATAGCTCCATAATAATCTGGTAACATTTTTTCATCAACAATCTTCTTTAATTGCGAAGCATATTCATTTAAAAAATGCCCAGCACCACATGCATAATCTATTACTTTAGGTATAGTATCAGATTCAGTTAATAACATTGATAACGGCAAAGATGAAATTATAAATCTTGTAATAGGTAAAGGTGTAAAAAACTGTCCTTCATTCTGCTTTATACCATCGTCAAGAAAACCTTCAAATAAATCACCTAAAAATTGATTTTGTTCATCCGTCTTTAATTTGATATCTTGAAACATTTTAACAATTTTTAATAGTATTTCCGAATTTTGCTTAAACAGTTCTTCGTTGTGTACATCAATAAAGGCAAAATCATTATTTGTATAAAACTTTAATTCTCTAAAATATTCCATTACCTTATCTTTTGTTGCATCTGGATCTGTTTTAAATAACTTAAATGCATCATTTAATTGTTTATTATCTATATATGTTACATTTTCATTTAAAAATTCATGCATTCCATCTTTATATAGTTTTTGCAATCTATCCTGCAATTGATAATAGTCATCAAAAGCTATTCCTCTCCAATTAAATTTTAAATTATTAGGATGTTCAATTTCATCAACAATTTTAGCTAAAAATATATTAATTAATTTATCAAAAGCATTCTCATGACCAGACACGTTATGCTGTCTAAGAATTGTGGCAAATTCATTATATTTTTTTTGTGTATCTTCAAAATTAATTTTTTTTAAATCATCAATCGAATAAACTTTATTTATTTCATATGGTATTATATTATCTTCAAATATTCCTGTTTCTTCATACTCACGATTATATATTTCTTTCCATACTCTATATAATTCCTTAACATCAGAAGCATCCTTATATTTTAATCTTTTTGAACTTTTTAAAGTTTTTAAATAGTCTTCATTATCTTTCAAAGTCATAATTTTATTACTATACACAATATTTTTATTTTTTATATCAGAAGCATATAAACATAAATATTGTGTTCTTTTTATTTGTTGAGCATAGCTAAATAATTGATCACCATCAATTAAGGTTTTCTGCCAAGCTTTATCAAATTCATCACCATATGTTTTACATTCAATAATTAAAAATTCATGTCCATTATTATCTTTAATTAAAATATCTGCTTTTCCACCAGAAGCACCTCTGCCTAACTGCCATCTAGGTTCTAATTCCATATTTCTAGCTTGATAACCTTTTGATAAAAGCCTATCAACACATTCAAGTACAACAAAATTTTCTGGATGTTCAAAGTTCGATGTCGTTTTATCATTTACTATCAAATTAACAGGCCAATTAATTTCTTCCTTCTCTATATCAACTATTATACTATCAATTTCACCATAGCCCTTATAATACGTCCCATTTTCCAATTCATTAAATTTCAAAATAGAAAGTAACTGTTTAATATTTTCCTTTTTTATCATATAATCCTCCTATATATATTTTGGTAATTTCTCATAATCATATTTATGTTCCACATCTTCTAATTCATCAAAACACCATTTAATATCTTCTATAGCTTTATCTATTGTATATAAACTATCCTTATTTTCTTGCATTATTTTTAAATGCTCAATTGTATAAAACAAGTGTTGTCTTGCTTTTTTTACCTTTTTTCTTTTTTGTGCATCAAAATCTAATAAATCTAATTCTGACTCTTTATATTTTTCAATCATCTCTTTTAAATCCTTCGTGGATTTATTTTTATATTTATCTAAAGACAAATAATCTAAAAATTCATCATAGCCAGCAACTTTTAAAAGATTAGTTAAAGATAAATCTAAAGTTTCAGCTATCTTTTTTAAAGAATCAACATCTACTTTTTTAATTTTTCCATTAATAATATCATTTAAGGTACTTCTACTTATCCCAGATAATTTAGCAAGTTCTCTTTGAGAAATTCCTTTAGCGATTCTAGCATTCTCAATAATGTTTTTAAGTTCATTTGAATTCATATTTTCACTTCTTTCTCCAAATTATTCCTTCTAGATTTAATTTTATCACTTTTTTTAAAATTTGTCTATAATTTCGGACAAAATATATTGACAAGTTTTCCGGACAGTGTTATCATGATATTGACTGATATATCGGACACGATAAATTTAGTTGAATTTGCTCTTTGAAAACTTAGTCTTAGTGGAAATCGCCGATAAGCCATTAAGTAAAAAAACGCAAGGCAGAATACCCTATTGGCACGGGAGTTATGAAATAACTAAAATTTCACAAAGAGCAATAGTTCAGGTAGAACTCTACCCTTTTAAAATTAGTAAAGGAGGTGTTAAAAGTGGATCAAAAATATTTCACTTTAGTAAGAAAAGATGTTTTAGATAACCCTGATTTATCATTAAGTGCTAAAGGATTATATTGTTTAATCTGTTATGACTTAACTAAATCACTTAGAAGATTATTAATAAACAAAAATACTAGAGAAGAAACTATTAAAAGTTCTAAAGAATTAGAAAAATATGATTATGCACATTTTTATAATTTAGAAGAATGTGTAGATAAAGATTCATATCTTGGTCTTAATGTTTCAATACAACCAACTGATGAATTTAAAAACTTAGTTGATTTGAAATATAAGAAATACAAAGAATTAGAAAGATAAGGGAGGTGGAATATGACCGTAGATGAAACTTTAAAATTAATCGCACAACAATGGTGCAATTTATCAGATTTAATGAAATTAGCAAACATAGGAAGAAATTCAGCACTAGCTATTAAAAGTAAAATTAAAAATGACTTAGAAAAAGAAGGATATTATGTTCCTAAGAATGCTGTTCCTATGCAAGAAGTTGTTAAGTATTTAAATATTGATATTGACTATTTAGAGTCAAGAAGTAAAAATTTGAAAGGAGATGTTAGAATTGCTTAAACCAATAGAACAAATAGATACAAACATAAAAAAAGACATCATCATAAATAATATAATGAAGTCTAAAGGCGTGTATCTCTTAGTATCTAATCCAAAAGTAGGAAAGTCGATGTTGGCACTGCAACTTTCCTGCTCCGTTATTAACGGAACACCATTTTTAGGATACAAAGTAAATCCCTCACCTGTTTTATATGTTACCACAGAATCAGATAAAATTCAATTAAAGGAACGCCTAGAATTCATGGAACTATCAGCAAAAAAAGATTCTTTATTTATAATTGATAGACAAAATAAAGAAAATATATCTTTAAAAGATTTAGAATATGATATAAAAACATTTGCTGAAGAATATAATGGCAAACTTATAATTTTAGACATGCTAAAAGATATTGATTTTGGAGTCCAATATGATATTAATAATTATCAAGATGTATCACAGCAAATATTCCCAAAATTAAGAACTTATTGTGATAAATATAATGTAACTTTTTTAGTTACACATCATCTAAATAAAACCGGTAAAACTTTAGGAAGTATTGCACTAGATGCAACTGTTGATGGAAGAATAACTTTAATTGAAAATAAAGCAAATAAAAAATATGTTAAATTACAAACTATAAATAGAGATTTTTCAGAAATAGATATTCAATTAAAAAAATTAGATAACCTTATATTTCGTAAAATAAATTCTATTGAAGAAGATGAATTATCTTTTGAGCTAACATCATTTATAAAATATGTTGCTAGTCAAAAAGAAATTGATTTTACCTGTACTGATATAGTATTAAAAGCTAATATACCAATGTCACCTAAAAGATTCGGAAGATTACTCAATAATAGTATTGAACTTTTAGAAAGTGAAGGCGTTCATATTACTAAATGTAGAACTGCTGATAGTAGATTATATCATGCAACATTTATAGAGCCTTCACAAAATGAAGATGAATAATGTGGCACGTTTTATTGCGTAGCAATGAAAGTGGCGATAATGACTCATCTTCTGATTATTTATTTTTTAATAAATAATCACTTGTTTATTGCTTAGACTTAAATTAACTTAAGTCTTTGCTTAAACAAGAATGGGTTTTTAAGGGATTCCCTTAACTCACTTTTGGGCTATGCCCTAGTGAGATAGGTCATAAATGACCAATCTCTCAAAACCACACATATTATTAATGTCACAATGTCATAAATATATGAAAGGATTTATATAAATGTTTGATGGAAAACAAGTTTTAACTATAACAAACAAAATTAAATCTTCAGATATTGGTGGTCTTAGTAAAGAACTTACTGATAGAATTGGTACAGGTAATTATGATACAAATAGAACTAAATATAACATTGAATTTATTCCATTATGTAGTACTAATTTAGCTAGTTCAACATATAAGACTCTCTATAAAAATAATGTAGAATTTAACAAAAACAATAAAAATATCAATTTATTAAACGGATGCATAATAACGAGTGGACAAGAATTCTTTAAATCATTAGGAATGAAATTTGAAGATACAGGAAGAAAATATTTAACTGGAGAACATAAAGGAGAACCTATTAATAAAGTAGTTATTAATAATCCAAATGATATTCCAGAACAAGTATTAAATTATTTTAAATGCTCACATGAATTTTTATGTAACTTAGTTGGAAAGGAAAACGTAGTCTACTCTGCTATTCATTTTGATGAAGATACTCCGCATATGCATTTTTATTTTACTCCAGTAGTAAATGAAGTTCATAGAAAAGTATTTGAAATAGATAGTAATGGTCATCAAATATTAAAATCTTATATAGGAAAATACGCCAGAAAAGAAAAGTTAATACCTATTCAAAAGAAAGATGAAAACGGTAAAAATTTATATTCAATAGAAAAAGGAAAATTTCTAAATTGTGATCAATTTTGGAAAGATAAAGGTTTTAAAACTTTATTTGCAAAAATACAAGATGGATTTATGTCAAGTTTTTAGACACATTTTTTGGAAAGATGTTATTTTATCGT
>ERZ808240.663-NODE-663-length-44054-cov-11.871543_pt1 | contig 44054 bp, 37 predicted proteins | sample MGYA00521084_ERZ808240 | MGnify/ENA primary metagenome ERZ808240 (study PRJEB31516, sample SAMN03275571) | gut metagenome | biome: mammalia-associated habitat; material: feces | host: Papio cynocephalus | place: Kenya | collected 2012-08-06 ...
CCGTCAGGCAGGCAGCTGCGCTTGAACTGCTGGGTGAAGAACCGGCGATAGAAGGTTTTCAGCCACTTTTTGATGACTTCCGGTTCAAAATCCCCCGCGAACGCCCGGCAGGCCAGGGTGTAGATTTTCGTGGGGCTGAAGCCGAAGCGGAGGACATAGTAGAGGAAAAAGTCATGCAGCGCGTAGGGGCCGACCAGATCCTCGGTGTGCTGGGCGATCTTCCCCTCGGCGTCCGGGGGCAGCAGTTCCGGGCTGATGGGGGTGTCCAGAATGTCCTGAAGCACCGTCCGAGAGAGAGCGAAGGCGGGCATTTCCGAAATCGCGTCGATCATCCAGCGGATCAGGGTCTTTGGGATGGAAGCGTTCACGCCGTACATGCTCATGTGGTCGCCGTTGTAGGTACACCAGCCCAGAGCAAGCTCACTCAAGTCCCCGGTGCCAACCACAATGCCGCCGACGACACTGGCATAGTCCATGAGGATCTGCGTCCGTTCTCTGGCCTGAGAATTCTCGTAGGTACCGTTGTGGACGCCGGGGTCGTGGCCGATATCGGAAAAGTGGAGGTTCACCGCGTCTTTGATGTTGATCTCCTTGCAGGATATCCCCAGGGTGCGCATCAGCTCCCAGGAATTGTTGTACGTCCGGTCGGAGGTGCCGAAGCAGGGCATGGTCACGCCGCAGACATCCGACGCAGGCCGCCCCAGCTGACGCATGGCCTCCACGGACACCAGCAGCGCCAGTGTGGAGTCCAGTCCCCCGGAAATACCGATGACCGCTTTCGCGTCGCCCAGAATGGCCAGCCGCTGCTTCAGCCCCGCCACCTGCATGTGGAAAATTTCCATGCACCGCTGGACGCGGTTCTGCTTCCCCGTGGGGACGAAGGGCAGCTTGGAAAGCGGGTAGCGCGTGCCGTTGCCGCGAAGCTCCGGGGCGTGGGTGTCGATCAGGACGGCGGGATGCCCCGGGTTCTGCCGGGCGGCGTCCTTGAAGCCCTTGTTTTTCATCCGGTCGGCGCGAACGCGGCCAAGGTCGCAGTCGCGCACCAGCATGTAATCCGACGCAATGGGTTCTTCCGTTTCCCCGAGGAGTCTTCCGTCCTCCCCGATCAGGCTCTGCCCGGAGAAAATCAAATCCTGGGTTGACTCCGTGGAACCGGCGGAACAGTAGGCATAGACGCAGTTCAGCGCGGCGGACTGGTGCTGCACCAGCCCCCGGCGGTAGGCGCGTTTGCCGATGGTCTCATTGGAGGCGGAGAGGTTCAGAATCACTTCCGCGCCGTTCAGCGCCAGAAACGTGGACGGCGGCAGGGGCGTCCACATATCCTCGCAGATTTCCACGCCCAGCAGCGCACCCCCGCCAATGCGGAAAATCGCTCTGGGGAGAACGGGAACAGGCTCGCCCAAAAGCTCCGCCATGTCCTCCGTCACTTCCGCGCCGGAGGAGAACCAGCGCTTTTCGTAAAATTCATTATAATTGGGGATATAGGTTTTCGGCACCAGGGCGTGAATCTTTCCCCTGGAAATGACGGCGGCGCAGTTATACAGCCGCATTCCTGTCCGGACGGGCAGTCCAACCACCGCCGTCATATTGGGATAATTCTTCGTACAGCCGGCAATTCTCCGGATTCCGTCCTGAACGCCCGTCCAGAGGGCGTCCTGAAAGAACAAGTCCTGACAGGTATACCCGGTAAGCGCCAGCTCCGGGAACAGGACGAGATCCGCCTGCTGCGCGTCGGCTTTTCCGATATAGGCGCAGATGTCCTCCGCATTTTTCGCCGTGTCCCCCACCCTGACCGCCGGTACGGCGCAGGCGATTCTGATAAAATCCAGCATAGGAATTCCCTCCAAGCTCTTTTCTGACGGTATCATACCATATTCTTCCCGATTTGCCAAGAGAATATAAAATATACAGGGAAGGGCTTTTGCCCTTCCCTGCACGTTTGAAATAATATCAGATTCCGGCAAGCTCACGCAGCTTGTCCGCCAGATCTGTCTGCTCCCACGGGCGGCTCTCGATGCCGAAGTGGCCGTGGGCGGCGGTGTCCGCGTAGATGGGACGGCGCAGGTCAAGCTTGCGGATGATTCCGGCGGGGGTCATGTCGCAGGTTTCCCGCAGAAGCTCCGTCATTTTCTCGTCGGAGATTTTGCCGGTGCCGTAGCTGTCCACCCGAAGGGACACCGGCTGGGCAACGCCGATGGCGTAGGCCAGCTGCACCTGCACCTTGGTTGCAAGACCGGCAGCGACCAGATTTTTCGCCATGTATCGCGCCATATACGCCGCACTGCGGTCAACCTTGGTGGGATCCTTGCCGGAGAACGCGCCGCCGCCGTGGGAGAAATAGCCGCCGTAGGTGTCCACGATGATCTTCCGTCCGGTCAGGCCGGTGTCGCCGTTGGGGCCGCCGATGACAAAATTGCCGGTGGGGTTGATGTGGATATGGGCGACGTTCTCAATGTGGAAGCCGTAACGCTCCAGAACCGGGGCGATCACGTTCTCCCGGACGAATTTCCTCAGCGTCTCGATGGCAAAATCCGCGCTGTGCATGATGGAGACGACCACGGTGTCGATTCCCACCACATTGCCCTGCTCGTCAAATTCCACCGTGACCTGGGTCTTTCCGTCGGGACGGAGCAAGTCCGTCTCATGGACGCACTGGGTCAGGCGGCTGCACAGGGCGCGGCTGAGGGCAGCGGGCAGGGGCATCAGCTCCGGGGTCTGGGTGCAGGCGCCGCCGAACATCATGCCCTGATCCCCCGCGCCGCCGACCTCGTCGTTGGTTCCCAGGGCAATATCGGCGGACTGGGTGTGGATGCGGCACTGAATCTCCACCGTGTCGGCGTCAAAGCCGTCGCCGGGGTAGACATAGCCGATCTTCCGGATGGCCTCCCGGGCAACGGCGGCGTAGTCAACGTTCGCTTTCGTGGTGATCTCGCCGCAGATGATGCAGAAATTCGTGGTGACCATGGTCTCGCAGGCCACGCGGGAATGGGGGTCCTGGGCAAGGCAGGCGTCCAGAATGGCGTCGGAGATGGAGTCCGCCACCTTGTCGGGGTGGCCGTTGGTAACACATTCAGAGGTAAAAAGTCTTTTTTCCATTTTGTTTTTCCTTTCTGTCTGTGGAAGCTCTGGATAAATCGACGAGAGCTGACAGCGAGGGACTTTTCACCAGATGAAGGTATTAAAAGCGGAGGAATGCTTTGTGTATTTCCCGCTTTTAATGCCGCACAGCTGGGGAAAAAGATCCGCTGCTCAGCCGAAGACGATTTATTCAGAGTTTCCACCATGAAAAATGAAAAACCGCACACCGAAGATTCGATGTGCGCTCCTATCGAATCCTCATCTTTCGTTTGCCGCCGGATTTGGCACCTTGTGTAAACAGGTTGCCGGGTTTCATCGGGCCGTTCCCTCCACCACTCTTGATAAGGCTTGTATGCAGTTCACCATTCTATTTTACACGGCTTTCTGCAAAAGTCAAGCTTTTTGTTTACAAATCCGATATAGACATTTGAATGAATTGCTGATAGAATGGGGATACGTTTTTTATACCGAACTCCAATTATAATCTTTAGGAAAGATTTTAATCAGGAAATCGTATCAGGAGTTGAGTACCGTGAAAAATTTACGCAAGAAATTTGAGCTTTTCTGCTTCAAAAACCGGAATAAGGGCATCCCCAATCTGATGCTTTACATCGTCATCGGCACCGCCGTGGTCTACCTGTTCAGCCAGATGTCCGGCAACGCCCTTCTGTACAGTGCGCTCCGCTTTGACCGTGCAGCCATTCTTCAGGGGCAGGTCTGGCGGCTGATCACCTATCCGCTGACCTACAGCGCCGGGAACATTCTGCTCACCGCCATTACATTGCTTTGCTACTATTCTCTTGGCAGAGCCATGGAAAATGTGTGGGGCACCCTGCGGTTCAACCTGTTCTATCTCACCGGCGTGGTGATGATGGACATTTACTGCATGATCTTCGGCGGTCAGGCCAGCGTCACCTACCTGAACCTGAGTTTGTTTCTCAGCTACGCCACGCTGTACCCAGACGCGAATTTCCTACTTTTCTTCATCATCCCCGTGAAGGCGTGGATCTTCGCGCTGATCGATCTGGCGATGGTGCTGCTCAGCCTGTTTACCGACCCCTTCCCCTACAATCTGTTCTCCGTGATCGCCCTTGCCAACTATTTCCTCTTCTTCGGCAAGGACGTGCTGAACGTGATCCCCATGTCCTGGCGTGCCAATGCCAGCCGCCTGTTCCGTAAGAAGCCCAAGCAGCCCAAGGCGAAGGTCATCCACTTTAACGCCGGTTCCTACGAAGCCTCCACCGCCGCGCCGAAAGCCCCCTACACCCACCGCTGCACCATCTGCGGCCGCACCGACGTGACGAACCCGGAGTTGGAATTTCGCTACTGCTCCAAGTGCAAGGGCTACTACTGCTACTGTCAGGATCATATCAACAACCACACGCATATTCAGTAATCCCCGGAAAAATGGAGCGGTTTTTGTAAATTTCTCTTGCATTATTCCGCCGCCCATGGTATAATGTCCGCAGCTACTGAGCAAGGAGCCTTTTTACATGGTCACCACGAATTCTTCTGTGCGCTTTTCCTTTTATTACTATTACTTTTTTAGCCAAAAGAAGTAATAGCGATTTGTGCTGCAGAAAATTTTCAGGAGCTTCAGAGGTTATCTCAGAACGCCGCACGAATTGCCGTGCGGCGTTATTTTTTTACCAGGAGATGTTAAGCAATGATCGCAATATTGAAAAACGGCACCACACCCTCCCAAATCCAGCACCTTGTGGACTGGCTCAAAAATATGAACCTGGACGTTCACATTTCCGAAGGCGCGGAGGTCACCATTCTTGGTCTGGTGGGCGACACCAGCCGGGTGGACATCGACCTTTTGAAGAGCCTGGAAATGGTGGAGACCGTCAAGCGGGTCTCCGAGCCGTTCAAGCAGGCCAACCGGAAATTCCACCCCAAGGACACCATCATCGAGGTAGGAAACGCCCGCATCGGCGGCGGGTATTTTGCCATGATCGCAGGCCCGTGCAGCGTGGAATCCGAGGAGCAGATCATTGCCGTCGCTTCCGCCGTCAAGGAATCCGGCGCGGCCATCCTCCGGGGCGGCGCATTCAAGCCCCGCACCTCCCCCTACGCCTTTCAGGGCATGAAGGACGAGGGCATCCGGCTGCTTCTGGAAGCCAAAAAGGCCACGGGGCTGCCCATCGTCACGGAAATCATGAACATTTCCACCCTGGATCTGTTTGCCGACGTGGATATCATCCAGGTGGGCGCCCGGAATATGCAGAACTTTGACCTTCTCAAAGAGCTTGGCAAGACCGACAAGCCCATTCTGCTGAAGCGGGGACTTGCCAACACCCTGCAGGAGCTGCTCATGAGCGCCGAATATATCATGAGCGAAGGCAACAGCAAGGTCATCCTCTGCGAGCGAGGCATCCGCACCTTTGAGACCGCCACCCGGAACACCCTCGACCTTTCCGCCGTCCCCGTGCTGCACAATCTGACCCACCTGCCCGTGGTGGTCGATCCCAGCCATGCCACCGGCAAAGCCGACCTGGTCGCCCCCATGGCCTACGCGGCCACCGCCGCCGGTGCGGACGGCATCATGGTGGAGGTTCACAACGACCCCGCCCACGCGCTGTGCGACGGCGCTCAATCCATCACGCCGCCCCAGTTCGATGAGATCAGCCGGAAAGTCCGGCAGATTCGTGAGGTTCTTGTATGAAAGTCGGTATTTTGGGTCTTGGCCTGATCGGCGGCTCCCTTGCCAGAGCCTACGCTCTGGAGGGGCACACCGTCTACGCCATTCAGCGAAACGAGAGTATGCTGTCCTTTGCCATGCTTTCCGGCGCAGTCCATGGACGGCTGGATGAAGCCACCATTCCGGAGTGCGACCTGATCCTGCTTGCCATCTACCCCGGCGGCTGCGCCGACTGGCTGGAAAAGAACGCACCCCTGGTATCCAAGGACACGCTGGTCATCGACTGCTGCGGCATCAAGCGGGAGGTTTGCAGCCGGTGCTTCCCTCTCGCCGAACGGTACGGCTTCACCTTCGTGGGCGGACACCCCATGGCCGGTTCCCAGTTTTCCGGCTTCAAATACAGCCGGGCGAACCTTTTCGCGGGCGCACCCATGGTGCTGGTTCCGCCGGTGTATGACGATATTCAACTGTTGGATCGGGTAAAAACCGCACTGAAACCCTGCCATTTTGGCTTTTTCTCCGTCACAACGGCGGAAGAACACGACAAAATGATCGCCTTTACCTCCCAAATGCCCCACATTCTCAGCAATGCTTTCATCAAGTCCCCCACTGCACTGAAGCACAAGGGGTTCTCCGCCGGAAGCTATAAAGACCTGACCCGGGTCGCGTGGCTGAATCCTCAGATGTGGGCGGAGCTGTTCATGGAAAACAAGGACAACGTCCTGTTTGAGCTGGACAGCTACATGGAAAGCCTGTCCGCCTACCGCGACGCCATTGCCGCGGATGATATGGACACGTTGGTGCAGCTGCTGGACGAGGGCAAAAGGCGCAAAGAGGAGGTGGACGGATGAACACCGTTACCGTCCGCGCCTCCAGGCAATATGATATCCTGATCGGTCGGGGTCTGCTGCCCACTCTGGGCGCGGAAGCGAAAAAGCTGGGGAAAGCGCAGAAAATCTGCGTCGTCAGTGAGAGCAGCGTCTATCCCCTTTACGGCGTGGCCGCTGAGGAAAGTCTGAAAAACGCCGGTTTCTCCGTGGTTTCCTACGTATTTCCTGCCGGGGAAGAAAGCAAGAATGGGCAGGTTTTCCTCGATCTTCTGAACTTTCTCGTGGAAAACCGGCTGACCCGTTCCGACATGATCGTCGCTCTGGGCGGCGGCGTGGTGGGTGATCTGGCGGGCTTCGCCGCCGCAAGCTATCTGCGGGGCATCCGCTTCATTCAGGTTCCCACCACCCTGCTTGCCGCCGTGGATTCCTCCGTGGGCGGCAAAACCGCCATCGATCTCCCCGCCGGGAAGAACCTTGCCGGTTCCTTCTGCCAGCCAAGTCTGGTGCTGTGCGACACGGATACCCTGAATTCCCTCCCCCTTGACATTTTCCGGGACGGCTGTGCCGAGGTCATCAAGTACGGCGTGCTGTACGACCCGAAGCTATTTGCCCATCTGGAAGAAAAGGGGCTTTCCTTTGACCGGGAAGCGGTCATCACCCGCTGCGTGGAATTAAAGCGGGATGTGGTCATGGAGGACGAATTCGACACCGGCGCGCGGATGAAGCTGAATCTGGGGCACACCGTCGGTCACGGTGTGGAGGCAAAAAGCCGGTTCGCCATCTCCCACGGCAAAGCCGTCGCCATCGGCATGGCCATTGTCAGCCGGGCATCCGCCTGCGCCGATACCCAAAGAATCCTGGCGCTTCTGGAAAAATTCGGTCTGCCCACCCGGACGGACTACTCCGCAGACGATCTTTTCACCTACACCCTCTCGGACAAAAAGCGCTCCGGCGGCACGGTGAACCTCATCATCCCCCGCGCCATCGGCGACTGCGCCATTGTCCCGACCCCAGTTGAGTCCCTGAAATCCTTTATTCAGGCAGGTCTTTGATATGGATATCACCATTTTTCCCGGGAAACTTTCGGGAACCGTCCGCGCCATCCCCTCGAAGTCTCAGGCGCACCGTCTGCTGATCTGCGCCGCCTTTGCCGACGCGCCCACCACTCTTTTCTGCCCCGAAACCAACCGGGACATTGATGCAACCATGGGTTGTCTGAACGCTCTGGGTGCGGACATCACGCGAACCGACTCCGGCTACCGGGTCATCCCGGCGAAGGAAATCCCCAGACAAGCCGTCCTGCACTGCCGCGACAGCGGCTCCACCCTGCGGTTTCTGCTGCCCGTGGCCGGGGCTTTGGGCGTTGACGCCACATTTGTCCTGGAGGGCAGGCTCCCCAGCCGCCCTCTCTCCCCGCTGTGGGAGGAAATGGAACGGATGGGCTGCACCCTCTCCCGCCCCAGCTTGGATACCGTCCGCTGCACCGGGCGTCTGCGGGCGGGAGAATACGTCATCGACGGCGGCGTTTCCAGCCAGTTCATCACGGGGCTGCTGCTTTCCGCCGCCCTGATTCCGGGGAAAAGCCACGTCCGCTTGACCGGGAAAGTAGAATCCCGCCCCTACATCACCATGACCCAGCGGGCAATGGAGGCTTTCGGAAAGGAAACTGCGGATTTTGTCGTGACCGGCGGTACCCCGTTCCGCTCCCCCGGCACGCTGACGGTAGAAGGCGATTGGAGCAACGCCGCGTTTTTCCTTGCGGCAAAGGCGCTGGGCAGCAGCGTGGAGGTGACGAACCTCTCCCCGGATTCCCCCCAGGGCGACCGGGCGGTGTTTGATCTGCTTCCCGCGCTGGAAAACAGCCCCGTCATTTCCGCCGCCGATATTCCCGATCTGGTCCCCATTCTCGCCGTCACGGCGGCGTGCAAGAAGGGCGCGGTGTTTACGGATATCCGACGGCTGCGGCTGAAGGAGTCCGACCGGGTCGCGTCCGTGATTGCCATGGTGGAAGCGCTGGGCGGAAAAGCCCAGGCTTCCGAGGACACCCTGACGGTGTACGGCACGGGGCTGATCGGCGGGACGGTGGATTCCGTGAACGACCATCGCATCGCCATGTCCGCCGCCATTGCGGCCACGGCCTGCAAAGCCCCCGTGACCATTCTCGGCGCGGAGTGCGTGGAAAAGTCCTATCCAAAGTTCTTTGAAGAATACGCCCGTTTAGGAGGTAACTATGAGCAGTACCTACGGTGAAAATCTGAAATTGTCCATTTTCGGCCAATCCCACGGCACGGCCATCGGCATGACGCTGGACGGCATTCCGGCGGGTCTGCCCGTGGACACGGACGCTCTGCAAGCCTTCCTGAACCGCCGTGCCCCCGGTCAGAACGACTGGTCAACGCCCCGAAAGGAAGCCGACCGGCCGGAATTTCTCTCCGGGATCCTGAATGGCTACACCTGCGGCGCGCCCATCGCCGCCGCCATTTACAACAAAAACACCCGCTCCGGGGACTATGCCAATCTGAAGGACTGCCCCCGTCCCGGCCACGCGGATTTTACCGCCCAGATCAAATACGGCGGCTTTCAGGACGCCGCCGGGGGCGGACACTTTTCCGGCCGCCTGACCGCGCCGCTGTGCATCGCGGGCGGGCTGTGCAAACAATGGTTGGAGGGCATGGGAATTCAGGTTTTCGCCCATATTGCCGCCATTGCGGGTATTTCCGACACACCCTTTGACCCCCTCGCCCCGGATGGGGATTCTATTCAGCCGGAATTTCCGGTGATAAACCCGGACGCGGGGGCGCGGATGCGGAATGCCATCTCCGCCGCCAAGGGTGACGGCGACAGCGTGGGCGGCATTGTGGAATGCGCCGTCACCGGTCTTCCCGCCGGGGTGGGGGAACCCATGTTCGGCGGCGTGGAAAGCCGGATCGCCCAGATCGTCTACGGCGTCCCCGCCGTGAAGGGCGTGGAATTCGGCGCGGGCTTTGCCGCCGCAGGTCTGCGGGGCAGTCAGAATAACGACGATTACGTCATATCGGACGGCAAAATCCGCACCGCCACCAACAACGCCGGAGGCATTCTCGGCGGCATCACCAACGGAATGCCCCTGATTTTCCGGGCAGCCCTCAAGCCCACCCCCTCCATTTCCCGCCCCCAGCAGAGCGTCAGCTTAAGCAGCGGAGAAATGCGGGAGCTGGTCGTCAAAGGCCGCCACGACCCGTGCATCGTCCCCAGAGCCGTCCCGGTGATCGAGGCCGCGGCCGCCATCGCCATTTTCGACATGATTCTGGGCAACACCCGAACAGACAGGAGGAAACCGTAAATGGATCTGAATGAGATTCGCAGTGAAATCGACAAAATCGACGACGAGCTGGTTCGCCTGTTCTGCCAGCGGATGCACGCCGCCGCTCAGGTCGCGGACTACAAAAAGGCCAATAACCTGCCCATTTTCCAGCCCGCCCGGGAACGGGCAAAGCTTCAGGACGTGGCGGAAAAGGCCGGCCCCGAAATGGCCAATTACACCCGGGTGCTGTACTCCATGCTCTTCGAGCTGAGCCGCAGCTACCAGTCCAAGCGCAACGGAGAATGCAGTCCCCTTTACAAAAGCATCACCCAGGCCATCGAGCATACGCCGAAGCTTTTTCCCCAGGCGCCCATGGTCGCCTGTCAGGGCGTGGAGGGCGCTTATTCCCAGATTGCCTGTGAGAAGATTTTCAAGAACCCCTTCATCATGTACTTCAAGTCCTTCGAGGCCGTGTTCAGCGCCATCGATCAGGGGCTGTGCCAGTACGGCATTCTGCCCATCGAAAATTCCACCGCCGGTTCCGTAAACAAGGTGTATGACCTGATGATCGAGCATAATTTCTCCATTGTCCGCACCTTCCGGCTGAAGATCGACCACAATCTTCTGGTCAATCCCGGCACCAGCCTCGCCGACATCAAGGAGGTCTACTCCCACGAGCAGGCCATCAACCAATGCGGCAACTTCCTGCACAGTCTCCCCGGGGTCAACGTTGTCCCCGTGGACAATACCGCCGTGGCCGCCCAGATGGTCGCCCGGTCCGGCAGAAAGGACGTCGCCGCCCTGTCCAGCCGCGCCTGCGCCGAGCTATACTCGCTGGACTGTCTGCGCTCCTCCGTGCAGGACAAGGGCAACAACCGCACCCGCTTCATCTGCATCAGCCGGAATCTGGAAATTTACCCCGGCTCCGACAAGACCTCCATCATGATGGTTCTGAACCATAAGCCCGGCGCCCTTTACAAGGTGCTGGCGCGGCTCTACACGCTGGGCATCAACGTCACGAAGCTGGAATCCCGCCCCATTCCCGACCGGGAATTTGAGTTCATGTTCTATTTCGATCTGGAAACCTCCATTTATTCCGAGGAATTCGTTCAGTTGATGTGCGAGCTGGACGAGATGTGCGAGGAATTTAAATACTTAGGCAGCTACACGGAGGTGGTCTGATGAAATGCGGACTGCTGGGTCGGAAGCTGGGGCACAGCTACTCTCCCCAGATTCACGCCTGTCTCGGGGATTATTCCTATTCCCTCTTTGAAAAAGAGCCGGAGGAGGTTGCGGATTTCCTGAAAAACGGGGACTTTACCGGGCTGAATGTCACCATTCCCTACAAGAAAACCGTCATTCCCTATCTGGATGAGCTGTCCCCGGCGGCGAAAAAGCTGGGGGCGGTGAACACAATCGTCCGAAGAAAAGATGGCACCCTGTTCGGCCACAACACGGACTATTTTGGCTTTGCTTCCCTTTTGAAGCGAAGTGGCCTGAATGTCGCCGGGAAGAAGGTTCTGGTGCTGGGCAGCGGCGGCGCTTCCAATACCGTCACCGCTGTTTTGACGGAACTGGGCGCTGATGCTGTTGTCATTTCCCGTTCCGGGGAGAACAATTACGGGAATCTACAGCGTCACGAAGACGCCGCCGTCATCGTCAACGCGACCCCTGTCGGCATGTATCCCAGCACCGGTGTTTCTCCGGTGGATTTGAAGCTCTTCCCCCAGCTGGAAGGGGTGCTGGACGTAATCTACAATCCTGCCCGCACCCAGCTGCTGCTGGACGCCGAAGCACTTCATATCCCCTGCGCCAACGGTCTTTGGATGCTGGTCGCCCAAGCCAAGGAATCCGCCGAATATTTTACCGGAACGTCCATTGACGACGCCGTCATTGCCAACATCCATGGAAATCTTGCCGCCCGAATGACGAACATCATCCTCGTCGGAATGCCGGGGTGCGGAAAAAGCACCGTCGGCGCTCTGCTGGCGGAGAAGCTCGGCAGAAAGCTCATGGACGCCGACGAGGAAATTATCCGTCTTGCAGGCAAGCCCATCCCGGCCATTTTCGCGGAGGACGGCGAGGCCGTTTTCCGGGACTGGGAGACGAAAGCGCTGTCCCGGCTGGGCAAACAGTCCACACTGGTCATTGCCACCGGCGGCGGCTGCGTGACCCAGCCGCAAAACGCCCCATTGCTTCACCAGAACGGCACGATTTTCTGGCTGAAACGGGACATTTCCAAGCTGCCCACCGACGGCCGCCCTCTGTCTCAGGCCAATCCTCTGGACGCAATGTTCGCAAAACGCGCCCCCATGTATGCCGCCTTTGCCGATCACGCCGTCAGCAATGACGGCGCCGTGGAAGACACCGTCGCCGCCATTTTGTCGATCATGGAGGAACCCATATGAAAATTCTGGTCATCAACGGCCCCAACCTGAACATGCTGGGCATCCGGGAGCCGGGTATCTACGGTAAAAACACCTTTGCCGACCTTCTGCGTCTGCTGGATGAAACCGCCAGCGCCGAGGGGCTGGAAGTGGAGCAGTACCAGTCCAATCACGAGGGGGACATTGTGGATAAAATCCAGTGGGCTTACGGCAAGGTGGACGGCATCGTCATCAATCCCGCCGCCTACACCCATACCTCCGTTGCCATTCTGGACGCGCTGAAGGCCGTTTCCATTCCCACCGTGGAAGTCCACATCTCCGACGTGGACGCAAGAGAACCCTTCCGGCAAACTTCCTACGCCGGAATGGCCTGCGTGAAGACCATCAAAGGCCACGGCCTGGAGGGCTACCGGGAGGCCATTGTGTATCTCAAGGCGCATTTTGGCTAAAAAATCCCCCATTGCCTTTTGGCAATGGGGAGACACTCACTTGCGGAAGACCAGCAGTTTGCTGGACACGTAATTCAGGATCACCACCGCAACGCTGATGATCAGCTTCCAGACATTTCCGTCCCAGCCGCAGACGTCCACGGTCAGGAAGACCAGCGCCGTTTCCATAGCGCCGGACGCTGCCCGGCAGCCCACGAATTTGCCCAGCTCCGGCAAAACGGTCTGCATCGACCAGTCGTGGCTTTTGAACACGAAGGGCTTGTTCGTCACATAGGCAAAGGCCACTGCCGCCGCCCAGGCGATCATATTGCTGACGGCTGCGCTGATGCCCAGCAGGTTGTAAAGCGGCAGATAAACCAGATAATTGACCACGGTCGTCAGCACGCCGAAAAAGAGATAGCTGACCATATCCCAATGCTTCTCAATCAAAGCGCGGATTTTCTTGATCATGTTCCTCCCCCCCTTACAGTCCCAGGTCTTCCCCTACCAGAACGAATTTGATCCGTCCGGGGGGATTGCAGTTGCGGGTGACGAGGATCTGGTTGCAGATGCAGCCGTCGCTCTTGCAGTCGGCGCAGGCGCCCGTCACCTCGCAGGGCGTTTTGGAGTCGAAGCGCTGCTTGTTCTGGGGCGCGGCAACCGTTCTCGCCCGCTCCACGGCGGCGTCCAGCGTGTCCACCACCTTGTTCATTCCCGCAATGACGATCACGGACTCCGGCCCATAGACGATGGCCGCCACCCGGTTGCCGTTGCCGTCGATGTTCACCATCTGGCCGTCCAGACTCAGCGCGTTCGCGCCGGTGATGAACACGTCCGCACCGAGGCACTGCTTCATGATCGCCTTCCGTTCCTCCGGGGTCGCAGCCCGCTCCCGGTCGAGAGCGCGGTAATCCCCCGCCCGAACAGCGTCCAGCAGGCCGATCTGCTCGGCGGACATCGCGCCGCCCCAGCCCACGCTGAAACCGGCGGGAATCCATTCCAGCGCTTTTTTCAGCGCTTCGGCCATACCCGCACAGTAGCAGGCTTCAAAATGGCGGCTGCGGAGATTTTTGATCAGCACGCCGGCGCGTTTTTCGTAGTATTTCCGTTTCGGCTCGGTCACAATAACCACTCCTTTTTTCCTATCCTATTGTCTATCATACCGCATAAACAGAAAAAAGTAAAGAGAGGACACCATCATGCAGAATATGATTTTCAAGCGCAAGCTGCCCATTCCAAAGGAGATCAAGGAGCAATACCCCCTGACCGCCGGACTGGCGCAGGTCAAAGCTCGCCGGGACAAGGAAATTGCCGACGTTTTCACCGGCAAAAGTGACAAAATGGTGCTGATCATCGGCCCCTGCTCCGCCGACCGGGAGGACGCGGTGCTGGAATACTGCGAGCGGCTGGCAAAATTGCAGGAGGCGGTGTCGGACAAGCTGGTTCTGATCCCCCGGGTCTACACCAACAAGCCCCGTACCACCGGCGACGGCTATAAGGGTCTTCTCCACCAGCCCGACCCCCGGAAAACCTCCGACATGCTGGAGGGCGTCATCGCCATCCGCCGCCTGCACACCAACGTGCTGGCCAGCACCGGCCTCCCCACCGCCGACGAAATGCTCTATCCCGACAATTACCGCTATCTTTCCGACCTGCTGTCCTACGTGGCGGTGGGCGCGCGGAGCGTGGAAAACCAGGAGCACCGGCTGACCTCCAGCGGCATTGACATTCCCGTAGGCATGAAAAATCCAACCAGCGGCGATATTTCCGTCATGCTCAATTCCGTCATGGCCGCCCAGCACCCCCACACCTTCATCTACCGGGGCTGGGAGGTGGACACCACCGGCAATCCCCTCGCCCACGCCATTCTCCGTGGCTATGTGAACAAGCACGGCGAGTCCATGCCCAACTATCACTTCGAGGAGCTGGAACGGCTGTACAACGCCTACACCGCCAAGGGCCTACAGAACATGGCACTGATCGTGGACACCAACCACGCCAATTCCGGCAAAAAGTATCGGGAGCAGCCCCGCATCTGCAAGGAAGTGCTCCACTCCTGCCGCCACAGCAGTGACATCAAAACCATGGTCAAGGGCTTCATGGTGGAATCCTACTTAGAACCCGGCTGCCAGAAGATCGGCGACGGCGTTTACGGCAAGTCCATCACCGACCCCTGTCTCGGCTGGGAGGAAACCGTTCGGCTGGTTCAGGATATTGCGGATTTGATCTGAATATGGTATACTGGGCGGTATCGAGCCTGAAAACGGAGTGATGCAATATGACAGCAGAACAAATGGTACAATATGCCTATGAGGAAGGCTTTTCCGCCGCCGCGGTGGTGGATACCGCCGACATCGTCTTTGACCCCTCGTTCCGACCCTACTGCGAGGAAAACCTCTGCGGGCAGTACGGCGCGAACCATTCCTGTCCCCCGGACTGCGGCACGCCGGAGGAAATGAAGCAGAAGGTGCTTGCCCACAAAAAGGCGCTGGTGCTGCAAAGCATCTGGCAGCTGGAAAGCTACGCCGACACCCCCGCCATCAAGAAGGGAAAATCCGGTCACAACACCGCCGCCATCCGTCTGATGAAGCGTTTTCGTGACGAGGGCTGCGACGGTTTTCTGGTGGGCGCCAGCGGCTGCGCCCTGTGTTCTCCCTGCACGAGGAAAAATAACGAGCCCTGCCGGTTCCCGGAACTCCAATATTCCTGCATGTCCGCCTACTGCATTTTCGTCAAGAAGCTGGCAGACCTGTGCGGCATGGAGTACACCTGCGGCGACGGTCTGATCGCGTTTTTCGGCATGTACGTATTTGACTGAGTTTTATAGAAAAAGTTCCCGTTTCCGGTTGGAAACGGGAACTTTTTGCTGCTTACAGGTTTGTATAGCCCATCAGGCTTTCGTCCACCACGGCGGCGGTGTCCCGGCCTTCCCGCAGCGCCCATACCACAAGGCTCTGTCCCCGACGCATATCGCCGCAGACAAACACCTTGGGCTGATTTGTCGCGTACTTCACGTCCGCCACATTGCCCCGGGAGGTCATATCCACGCCGAAGGCTTCGGCAACGTAGCTCTCGCAGCCAAGAAATCCCGCCGCAATGAGCACCTGATCGCATTCCACGGAGAATTCCTCCCCGGTGGGAACCATCATCCGCCGTCCGTCCACCACCTTGCTTTCCAGCCGGGCAATGAGCGCCCCGCAGACCTGCCCGGCTTCATTCTTATAGAACTCCTTGACGGTGGTCTGATATTCCCGTGGGTCGCGGCCGAACACGGCAATGGCCTCCTGCTGGCCGTAGTCGGTCTTCAGCACCCGGGGCCACTCCGGCCATGCGTTGCCGGGAGCGCGGGACTGTGGCGGACAGGGCATCATTTCCAGCTGCATAATGCCCGTGCAGCCCTGACGGACGGCGGTGCCTACGCAGTCGTTGCCGGTGTCGCCGCCGCCGATGACCAGCACCTTCTTGCCCTTGGCCGTAACGGCCTTGCCGTCGGCAAAATCCGAGTCCAGCAGACTTTTTGTCACGCTGGTCAGGTAGTCCACGGCGAAGTAGATTCCCTCGGCGTCCCGTCCGGGTACGCCGATGTCCCGGGGTTTTTTCGCGCCGCAGCACAGAACCACCGCGTCGTAATTCTCTTTCAGCTCCTCGGCGGAGACGTCACGCCCCACGTCGGCGTTGGTGACGAACTCGATGCCCTCGTCCTGCAAAATCTTCACCCGGCGGTCGATGACCCACTTTTCCAGCTTCATGTTGGGAATGCCGTACATCAGCAGGCCGCCCACCCGGTCGGCACGCTCGTACATGGTCACCTTGTGGCCGCGCTTGTTTAACAGGTCGGCGACGGACAGCCCGGAGGGGCCGGTGCCCACCACCGCCACCCGCTTCCCGGTGCGCGCCGGGGGCGGAACGGCGTGGATCGTGCCGCTTTCGTAGCCGTACTCCACGATCGCCCGCTCGTTTTCCTTCACCGTCACGGACGCTCCCGTGGCCATGCCGCAGGTGCAGGCGGCTTCGCACAGCGCCGGGCAGACCCGGCTGGTAAATTCCGGATAGCGGTTGGTGGCAATGAGCCGCTTCGCCGCCAGGTCCCACCGCCCCTGATATACCAGGTCGTTCCACTCGGGAATGAGATTATTCAGGGGGCAGCCGCTTGCCATGCCGCCGATCATCATGCCGCTCTGGCAGAAGGGCACGCCGCAGTCCATGCACCGTGCGCCCTGCGCCTGCTGTTCGTCGCAGTGCAGCGGAATATGAAATTCATTGAAATTCTGGATACGTTCTTCAGGAGCGATCTCCCGGCTGGTCTGCCGGTCGATCTCCATAAATCCGGTGGGTTTTCCCATATTCCCGCCTCCTTATTTCCCGTTTTTCATGGCGTAAAACGCCTCGATCTGCGCCTGCTCGCTGTCCTCGCCCTTTTCCTCCATCTTGGCGATGAGACGGAGCATCTTATCATAGTCGTGGGGCAGAACCTTCTTGAATTTCGGCAGATATTCGCCGAAGTTCTCGAGAATTTCCTTACCACGGGGCGAGCCTGTGGCCTCCACATGCTCCCGGATCAGGTCTTTCAGCAGGGACACATCGTACTTATGCTCCACGCTTTCCAGCGTGACCATGTCCTTGTTCACCCGCTGGTAGAAGTCCCAGTCCTCGTCCAGCACGTAGGCAATGCCGCCGCTCATGCCTGCGGCGAAGTTCTTGCCGGTCTTGCCCAGCACCACCACCGTGCCGCCGGTCATGTACTCGCAGCCGTGGTCGCCCACGCCCTCCACCACGGCGACGGCGCCGGAGTTGCGGACGCAGAACCGTTCCCCCGCCACGCCGTTGATGAACGCCTTGCCGCCGGTGGCGCCGTAGAAGGCCACGTTGCCGATAAGAATGTTTTCACTGCGGTCGTAGGTCACGTTTTTCGGCGGGTAGACGATGATCTTGCCGCCGGAAAGCCCCTTGCCCAGATAGTCGTTGCTGTCGCCGATCAGCTCCAGGGTCAGCCCCTTGGGGATGAACGCGCCGAAGCTCTGGCCGCCGTAGCCGGTGCAGACCACGCGGAAGGTGTCGTCCGGGAGGGTATTGCCGAATTTTGCCGTGATCTCGCTGCCGAAAATACTGCCAAAGGCACGGTTGGTGTTTCCCACCTCCATCTGAACGGTCATGGGCTTGGGCTCAAGCATGTCAAAGTTCTTTTTGAACTTCTTCATCAGCACCTTCATGTCGGGAGTCTGTTCCAGCTTGAAATCATACACCGCTTTCGGGTCAAAGTGGACGTTGGTGTTCTCCACCAGCGGATTTTTCAGCAGCCCCGACAGATCCATTTCGCTGGCGCGGGAACCGGCGGGGGCGGGACGAACCTTCAGCAAGTCCGTGCGGCCTACCAGCTCGTCCACCCTGCGCACACCCAGCTTCGCCATGTATTCCCGCAGCTCCTGCGCCATGAACTTCATGAAGTTCATCACGTACTCGGGCTTGCCCATGAACTTCTTTCTCAGCTCGGGATTCTGGGTGCAGATGCCCATGGGGCAGGTGTCCAGATTGCACACCCGCATCATCACGCAGCCCATGGCAACCAGCGGGCCGGTGCCGAAGCCGAATTCCTCCGCGCCCAGCATGGCGGCAATCGCCACGTCCCGGCCGCTCATGAGCTTGCTGTCGGACTCGATGCGCACGCGGGAACGCAGGCCGTTCATAATGAGGCACTGGTGCGCCTCCGCAATGCCCAGCTCCCAGGGAAGGCCGGCGTTGTGGATGGAGGAATTGATGGACGCCGCCCCCGTGCCGCCGTCAAAGCCGGAGATCAGAATGACCTCCGCGCCGGCCTTGGCGACACCGGCGGCAATGGTGCCGACGCCCGCTTCGCTCACCAGCTTGACGTTGATGGCGGCATTCCGGTTGGCGCATTTCAGATCGTAGATCAGCTGTGCCAGATCCTCGATGGAATAAATATCGTGATGGGGGGGCGGTGAGATCAGCCCCACGCCGGTGGTGGAATTGCGGCACTTCGCCACCCAGGGGTAAACCTTGCCGCCGGGAAGCTGGCCGCCCTCGCCGGGCTTCGCGCCCTGGGCCATCTTGATCTGGATCTCCTTGGCGGAGACCAGATATTTGCCGGTCACGCCGAACCGGGCGGAGGCGACCTGCTTGATGGCGGAATTCCGCTCGGTGCCGTAGCGTTCCTCGTCCTCGCCGCCTTCGCCGGTGTTGGACTTGCCGCCTAAGCGGTTCATGGCAACGGCGAGGCATTCATGGGCTTCCTTGGACAGCGCGCCGTAGCTCATGGCGGCGGTCTTGAAGCGCTTGACGATGGCGTCTACCCCCTCCACTTCCTCGATGGGGACGCCGGTCTCGGGGTAGTTGAATTCCAACAGGCTGCGCAGGTGCATATCGTCGCCGCCCTCGTTGGCCGCGGCGGCGGTGTACTGCCTGAATTTGCCGTAATCCCCCGTCCACACCGCCTGCTGCAAAAGGTGAATGGTCTGGGGATTGTACAGGTGCTGCTCCGCCGCGCTGCCGCTGCGGAATTTGTGTGCGCCCACGCTGGGCAAATCCATGTAAATATCCAGTCCCAGAGGGTCGAAGGCCTGCCTGTGGCGGTCTTCCACATCCTTCTGGATGTCATCGATTGTAATGCCGCCCACCCGGCTGACGGTATTGGTAAAGTATTTGTCAATGACCTCACGGCTAATGCCCACGGCCTCAAAAATCTGACTGCCCTGATAGGACTGAATGGTGGAAATACCCATCTTGGAGGCGATCTTCACGATACCCGCCAGCACCGCCTTGTTGTAATCGTTGACGGCGGCATAAAAATCCTTTTCCAGCAGCCCGTCGCTGATGAGATTGCCGATGCTCTCCTGGGCAAGATACGGGTTGATGGCGCAGGCGCCGAAGCCGAGAAGCGTGGCAAAATCATGGACAAGCCGGGGTTCGCCGCTTTCCAGAATCAAGGCCATGGCGGTGCGCTTGCGGGTGCGAACCAGATATTTGGACACCGCGCTGACGGCAAGCAAACTGGGAATGGCGACGTGGTATTCGTCAATGTCCCGGTCGGACAGGATCAGGATGTTCGTGCCGTCCCGATACGCCCGGTCAACGTCCACGAACAGCCGGTCAATGGCCTTTTCCAGGGGGGTGTTTTTGTAGTAGCAGATGGACACCGTCTCCACCTGGAAGCCGGGGACGTCCATGGTCTTGATTTTCAGCAGATCCGTCTCCGTGAGGATGGGGTTGTTGATTTTTAAGACCTTGCAGTTTTCCGCGTCCTCTTCCAGCAGATTGCCCTGGGCGCCTACGTATACGGTGGTGGAGGTGACGATTTTCTCCCGCAGTGCGTCGATGGGCGGGTTCGTGACCTGGGCGAACATCTGCTTGAAGTACTCGAACAGCGGCGGACGGGTGTGGCTGAGGACGGCCAGCGGGGTGTCGCTGCCCATCGCGCCGGAGGGTTCCCCGCCGTTCTTTGCCATGGGAAGCATGATGGTCTTCAAATCCTCGTAGCGGTAGCCGAAGGCCTTCTGGAGCCGCACCATTTCTTCCCTTGTGTAAGAAGGGATCTTCCGGTTGGGCACCGTCAGGTCGGAGAGGTTCACCAGATTCCGATCCAGCCATTCGCCGTAGGGCTGACGGCTGGCGTACTCCGCTTTCAGGTGCTCGTCGTCCACCAGCTCGCCCTTCACCGTGTCCACCAGCAGCATTTTGCCGGGGCGCAGACGATCCTTGCGGATGACGTGCTCCTGGGGGATGTCCAGAACGCCCACCTCGCTGGACAGGATCAGCCGCCCGTCGTCGGTGATGTAATAGCGGCTGGGGCGCAGGCCGTTGCGGTCCAGGACAGCACCCATCACGTCGCCGTCGCTGAACAGAATGGACGCGGGGCCGTCCCATGGCTCCAGCATGGTGGCATAATACTGGTAGAAATCCTTCTTCCTTTGATCCATGTTCCGGTTGTTGCTCCAGGGCTCCGGAATGGTGACCATCACCGCCAGAGGCAAGTCCATGCCGTTCATGACCATAAATTCCAGGGTGTTATCCAGCATGGCGGAATCGGAACCGCCCTGATTGACAATGGGCAGCACCTTGGTCATGTCGTCCTTCAAAAAGCGGCTGGCAATGGTCTCCTCCCGGGCGAGCATGGTGTCCACATTGCCCCGGATGGTGTTGATCTCGCCGTTGTGGAGGATAAAGCGGTTGGGGTGCGCCCGGTTCCAGCTGGGGGCGGTGTTGGTGGAGAAGCGGCTGTGAACCATGCCGATGGCGGTCTCATAGTCTTCATCCTGCAAATCCGGGTAGAACTGCCGCAGCTCCTTGACCAGAAACATGCCCTTATACACGATGGTACGGCTGGACAGGCTGCACACGTAGGTCTCCTGGCTGGACTGCTCGAACACCCGGCGCGCTACGTACAGCCGCCGGTCAAAGGCGATGCCGCCCTCCATCCTCGGCGGCTTTCCCACAAAGGCCTGCCAGATGCTGGGCATACAGTCCCGCGCCTTCTGCCCCAGATACTCCGGGCATACCGGCACCTGCCGCCATCCCAGGAAGGGAAGCCCCTCCTTCCTGCAGATGATCTCAAACAGCTTTTTCGCCTGATTGCGCTGCAATTCCTCCTGGGGGAAGAAGAACACGCCCACGCCGTATTCCCGCTCCCCGCCCAGCGTGATGCCTGCGGCCGCGGCTGCCTTTACGAAGAATTTGTGGCTGACCTGCAGCAGGATGCCCACGCCGTCGCCGGTTTTTCCCTCGGCATCCTTGCCTGCCCGGTGTTCCAGGTGCTCCACGATCTGCAGCGCGTCGTCCAGCGTCCGGTGGCTTTTGCGGCCCTTGATATCCACCACCGCGCCGATGCCGCAGTTGTCGTGTTCAAACCGGGAATCGTACAACCCGGCGGGAGCTGTGCGTTCGGTGAAATTTTCCATAGCTTTTTCTCCTTCAGGCTACAAAAAATAAACGACGTTCCCGCGCACAGGGCAGAATAGCCCCATGGGGAACGCCATTGTTCTCTTGGGTTATGATAGCACAAAGGTGGGAACTTTACAAGACAGAAGAAATTCCGTTTTCTTCCGGTATCTTTGTTCCATTTGCCCAAAATTCGGCGAAAAGCCGCCGCAAAAATCGCGGCGGCTTTTGGAAAATTACTTTCTGCTGTCTCTCTGCTTTTCCAGCTTGAGATACATCACCTTCAGATGCTCGGCAAGGGGACTGTCCGAGCGGAAGGGGGAGAAGAAGTGATATTTGGCAGCGGCGTTCTGGTTAAAATCCCGGATATGGTCTTTGATGCTCTCGTACTTCACGATGACCTTGTTTTCCTCGGCAAACTTTTTCAGCTTGACAATGATCTGGCTGGAATGCACCACGTCAATGATGAACACGCCGAAAAACATACCGATAAAGAAAGAGAACGCCAGGTTGTTGGACAGCCACGCCAGGGCGTTGAGGATGTAGGGATGCACCAGGAAATAGTAAGCCGCGCCCAGCACAGCCCAGAAGAAGGAGAACAGCGGGCAGATGATCCCCTGAATGTTGCCCCAGAGGTTCGAGTAATCCCACAGCCGCACCTTCAGATATTTCAGGCAGACCAGACCCGCGATGTACTCAATGAGCGTCATGGCCACGGCCATGGCGATGAACAGCACCACCCGGTTCCAGACGGGATTTGCGATCAGGTGCAGATTCTCCAGCGACGCCAGCAGAAACAGCGTACACAGGCCGAAGCCGTAAATCGGCAGATACGGGCCGGTGCAGAAGCCGGGGTTGATCCACTTTTTATTGCGGTGGGTCAGGTTGCGGAACAGCAGCTCCAGCACCCATCCGAAGCACGAGCCGATAAAGAACAAAAACGCAAGTACCAGACTAAGCCTCATGAGGATTCTCCTTTTTTCTATCTTGTTTCCAGTTTATTCACTTTTTCTAAACACTAACGAAATAATTCTTTAAGAGACTGTAAACACGCTGAAAAAACGAGGATGCGCAATGCGCGATTTGACACATTTTATCCATTTTATCGCTTGCACTTTTTCCGTGTTTTGATTATAATGGTTCCTATCCAGAAAGTCAACTTCCGTTTCGCTTTTGGGAGCGGATTTTGCCAAAAGGTGTATGTTAGGAGGATATTATGTCTGAAAAGAACCCGCCGGACAGTAATTTCATGACAAAGATGTCCACATTCATTGTGGACAAAAAGACCTTATTCTTTCTTTTGTACATATTTGCCGTTATTTTCTGCGCGTTTTCCTCCGGCTGGGTGGGGGTGGAAAACGATATCACCACCTACCTCCCCGAGGACACGGAGACCCGGCAGGGAATCGTGGTGATGAACGATAACTTCACCACCTTCGCCACGGCTCAGGTCATGGTATCCAACGTCACTTATGAGACGGCGAAGGAGCTGTCCCAGAAGATCGCCGACGTAAGCGGCGTCAGCATGGTCACCTTCGATGACACCCCCGATCACTACACGAACGCTTCGGCGCTGTTCGACATCAGCTTTGACGGCGTTGTCTCCGACGAGATCAGCGAGCAGGCTCTGGAGGACGTCAAAGCGCTGCTGGACGGCTACGACTACTGCGTGTATTCCGACGTGGGCTACGACGAAAACGCCAGCCTGCAGGACGAAATGTCCGTTATTCTGGTCATAGCCGTTGTCATCATCATCATCGTGCTGACCCTGACCTCCCGCTCCTATGCCGAGGTTCCCGTGCTGATGATCACCTTCGGCGTGGCGGCCATCCTGAACATGGGCACCAACTTCCTGCTTGGCACCATCAGTTTTATCTCCAACTCCGTGGCCGTGGTATTGCAGCTGGCGCTGGCCATCGACTATGCCATCATCCTGTGCCACCGCTTCACCGACGAGCGGGAGACCCGCACCGCCCGGGACGCCTGCATCACCGCTTTGAGCAAGGCCATCCCGGAGATCAGCGCATCGTCCCTGACCACGGTGTCCGGCCTGGCCGCGCTGGGCTTCATGGAGTTCAAAATCGGCCTGGACATGGCACTGGTTCTGGTAAAGGCCATTTTGTTCAGCCTGCTCTCCGTGTTCACCCTGATGCCGGGACTTCTGATGCTGTTCAGCCCGCTGATGGATCGCACCCGCCACAAAAAGCTCCTGCCCAATATCACGCCCATCGGCAAGTTCGCGGTAAAGACCCGGCGCATTGTGCCGCCGCTGTTTGTGATCCTCCTGGTCGGCGCGTTCATCCTGTCCAGCCGCTGTCCCTTCGTCTACAGCTATGACGACATTGAAACCGCGAATATGGACGAACGCCAGACGGCTCACTTCAAAATTCAGGACACCTTCGGTACCAACAACATGGTCGCGCTGGTGGTTCCCAGCGGCAACTATGACGCGGAAGCCAAAATTCTCAAGGAGCTGGACGCCCGCCGGGAGGTCAAGAGCACCATGGGTCTTGCCAACATCGAAGCCATGGACGGCTACACCCTGACGGACAGCCTGAACCCCAGAGCGTTTTCCGAGCTGGTTGGCATTGATTATGAGGTGGCGCAGCTTCTCTACTCCGCCTACGCCATCGAAAATGACCAGTACGGAGAATTTTTGCAGGGGCTGGATAAATACGATGTTCCCCTGTTCGATATGCTGATGTTCCTGAAGAACCAGCTGGAAAACCGTAACATTTCCCTGGACGACACGGACGAAGCGTCTTTGAACGATATTTTCTCCCAGCTGGACACCGCCCGGAAGCAGCTGAAAAGCAACCGCTACAGCCGGATGGTGGTCTACCTGAACCTGCCGGAGGAAAGCGACGAGACCTTTGCATTTCTGACCGAAATGCGGAGCATTGTCGGAAAATACTACGACGGTGATTACTACGTAGTCGGCAATTCCACCAGCTCCCGCGACCTGTCGTCCTCCTTTGTCAAGGACAATCTGGTGATCTCCATTCTGTCCTCCCTGTTCGTCATTCTGGTGCTGCTGTTCACCTTCCAGTCGGCGGGGCTTCCCATATTGCTGATCGCCTGTATCCTGGGAAGCGTCTGGATCAACTTCTCCATCCCCACCCTGACAAGCCAGCCGCTGTATTTCCTGGGATACCTCATCGTCCAGTCCATTCAGATGGGCGCGAACATCGACTACGCCATCGTCATTTCCAGCCACTACCAGGAGCTGAAGGCCACGATGTCCCATAAGGAAGCCATTGTGGAAGCGCTGAACGCTTCCTTCCCCACCATCTTCACCTCCGGCACCATCCTGTCCGCCGCGGCGCTGCTGATCGGCAACATTTCAACCAACCCCGTTATCTCCATTCTCGGCACCTGTCTTGGCCGCGGCACGATCATCTCCATTGTCATCGTCCTCGGCATTCTGCCCGCCACTCTCGTGCTCAGCGACTCCATCATCAACCGCACCTCCTTCAAGATGAAGGGCATCGAGCTGCCCACCAGAACCGCCAGCGGCACCATGTATGTCAGCGGCCACCTGCGGGGTCAGGTCAGCGGCATGGTGGACGGCGAATTTACCGGCACCATCCGTGGCGACATGAACGCCGTCGTCTCCACCAATACCAAGGTCAAAAAGACGGACGATCCCGACGAGGAAGGAGGAGAAGACAATGCGTAACCTGATGAAACGAATTTCCGCGCTCCTGCTGTGTCTGCTTCTCGTTCTCAGCCTGCCGGTGACGGTACTGGCCGCAGAAACGCAAAACGCCGATGAGACGCCATCCGGCGACGAAGGAACGACCCTGCGCATCTTCCGCCGGCAGCAGTTTCTGGAATTCGCGGAAAGCTGCCGTCTGGACAGCTACAGCCGGAACTTACACGTAATTCTCATGACGGATATCGACCTTGCCGGCGCCGATTTTGCCGGAATTCCCATTTTCTGCGGCAGTTTTGACGGAAACGGTCACACCGTCTCCGGCCTCAGCATCACTCAGGACGGCTCCAACATGGGGCTATTCCGCTATGTTGACAATTCCGCGCTGATCCGGGATCTCACGGTTTCGGGAAAAGTCATCCCTGACGGGAGCCGCAGCGCCGTGGGCGGCATTGCCGGACACAATGCCGGTAACATCCTGAACTGCTTCTTTGACGGCACGGTTTCCGGCGCGGAGGATGTGGGCGGCGTCGTCGGCATCAACGCCGTCACCGGCATTCTCGACAGCTGCCATGCAAGCGGTGTCGTCACCGGCAAGCACCGGACGGGGGGCATCGCAGGAAATAATCAGGGCGTCATCCGCAGCTGCAACAATCGCTCCCAGGTCAACACCACCGCGGAGGAAAATCAGGTGGCGCTTTCCGACATTTCCCTCAGCACCATCGTCGGAAGCGAATCCGTCGGAACCGTGACGGACATCGGCGGCATCGCCGGTACCAGCAGCGGTATCATCCGCCAGAGTAAAAACCGGGGCGATGTCGGCTATCAGCACATGGGCTACAACGTCGGCGGCATTGCCGGGACCCAGAGCGGATATCTGTACAGGTGCGAGAACTTTGCTCAGGTCTACGGCCGCAAGGAAGTGGGCGGCATTGTCGGTCAGATGGAGCCGACCACCCTTATCGAGTACGCCGAAGATACAATGCAGCTCCTCCAGTCCCAGCTGGGCGCCGTAAGCGATCTGACGGGTCAGGCGCTCTCCACCATTCACGACGGCAATTCGGATGTGGGCACGCAGGTGGGTAACCTGTATGACTCCCTCACGGACGCCAAGGATGCAGTCGACACACTGCTGCCCGACGGGGACGACCCCTATCCCCCCGATCAGGACACCATCGACGCAGCCATCAACAACGTCAGCAGCAGCCTTGCCTCTGCCCGTTCCTCCCTGAACGGCATTATGGATTCCGTCATCGATACGACGAGTTCCCTTAACCGCACCATTGGCTCCCTTGCCGGCCAGCTCAGCGCCATGAGCGCCACCATCGGCAACGCCTCCGAGAACCTGGGGGGCACCATTGAGGACATTTCCGACCGGGATGCCGCGGAAATTCTCTCCGGCAAGGTGGAAAAATGCACCAATTCCGGCTCGGTTCTGGCCGACCTGAATGCGGGCGGCGTAGTGGGCGCCATCGCCTTCGAGAACGACCTCGACCCGGAAAGCGATCTCCAGATCAGCGGGGACGATTCCCTGAACTTTGATGCCCAGCTGCGCGCCGTGGTCCTCGGCTGCGAGAACAGCGGCAGCGTCACGGCGAAGCGGGAAAACGTAGGCGGCATTGCAGGCTGGATGGCGCTGGGGCTTGCAAAGGACTGCCTCAGCACCGGCCGCATTGACGCATCGGACGCCGATTACGTAGGCGGCGTCGTTGGCAAGAGCAGCGGATATGTCCGCCAGTGCAGCGCCAAGTCCGACATCACCGGAAGCGCCTATGTGGGCGGCATTGCGGGCGAGGGTCTTACCGTCACCGACTGCCGCAGCATGGTGCAGCTCACAGGCTCCGAGAAGACCGGCGCGGTTCTGGGTATGCGGGGCGAACGTACCGGATTTCTCAAGAAGGATGACGACGACAGCGAGGAATCGGAGGAGAAAACCGTCGCCGGGAACTATTACTACACCGTCGGTTCCGACATCGGTGCCATTGACGGCGTGAGCTACGCTGACACCGCCCAGTCCCTTGCCTACGACGATTTTGTCGCACTGGAAGGGCTTGACCCCGTCTTCAAGGTCGTCTCCGTTCGCTTTGTCTACGACGACGGCATGGTGCACACCGTCACCCTCACCCCCGGCGAGTCGCTGTCTCCGGACGGCATTCCCAAGCTGCCCGAAAAGACCGGCTACGTCGGCCGGTGGGACGGCCTTGCGGACGCCGACCTGACCGACATCCGCTTTGACGTTTCCTTCCGGGCAGTATACACCCCGGAGCTGGAGACGGTACAGAGCGAGGCTCTGGGGGAAAGCGATCTGCCCACGCTGCTGGCACAGGGTCAGTTCTCCGGCGATGCCATCATCCAGCTGACCAGGATGGGAAAGGGTCCCGCTCCGGGTGTGCACGACAAATTCCTGGAGGGCTACGCCTTTTCCCTCCCCGCCGGAACAGCCGATACTCTTCGCTATCTGCCGGAGACGCAGCAGAAAAATGTCCGCGTCATGGTACAGGGCGCTGACGGAAGCTGGCGGGATGTTTCCCACACCCAGGACGGCAGTTACCTGGTCTTCGCCATTGAGGACGGCGATCAGAGCTTCTGTCTCATCGGCTCGACGAAAAAAACGATCTCCTGGCTGCCCATCACCGGCGCCGGCGGCGCAGCCGTGGTCGTGCTGCTGGTGGTCATCCTTCTGATTCATCGTCACCGCAAAAAGAAGAAAGCCGCAAAAGCGGAAGCTTCTGCCGCAAGCGAAAACAGCTGACTTCAGGGTCGGTCACCATTTTCTGGTGGCCGACCCATTCTTTTTTGTAAAGAATCGGTGAAATTTCTCCATCCATTCACACTTTGTTTACAACGCATTTGCTATAATACGATATATTTTTTGTACATGTATGATAAAAATCAGAGGATGGAGAAACAGATCATGAATACATATCGCGCCGGTATCGACATCGGCTCAACCACCGTCAAGCTCGTTCTGCTGGACGAAAACGGAAAGATCCTGTTCGGGCAGTACCGCCGCCACTGCGCCCATACCCAGCAGACGCTGCGCCAGCTCCTTGCCGAAGCCCGGGAACAGGTCGGCTCCTGCCTTTTGCAGGTGAAGATCACAGGCTCCGGATCCATCAATCTTGGCAAGGCCATGGGCATCGGCTTCGTGCAGGAGGTGGTGGCCGTCGCCTCCGCGTTGCAGGCCGTCGCGCCCCAGACCGACGTGGCCATTGAGCTGGGCGGCGAGGACGCCAAGATCATTTATTTCCGGGGCGGGCTGGAAGAACGGATGAACGGCGTCTGCGCAGGCGGCACCGGCTCTTTCATTGACCAGATGGCGTCTCTGCTCCAGACCGACGCCGCCGGACTGAACGCGCAGGCAGAGCATTATCAGGAAATTTACCCCATCGCCGCCCGCTGCGGCGTGTTTGCGAAAACCGACATCCAGCCCCTCATCAACGAAGGCGCGACCACCGCCGACCTGGCCGCTTCCATTTTTCAGGCCGTGGTCAACCAGACCATCTCCGGCCTTGCCTGCGGCAAGCCCATCCGGGGGTGTGTGGCATTTCTGGGCGGTCCTCTGCACTTCCTGCCGGAGCTGAAAAAGGCCTTTATCCGCACCCTGAAGCTCACCGACGAAACCACCGTTGACCCGGAAAACTCTCACCTGTTTGCCGCCATGGGCGCGGCGCTGGAATCCGGTGACGCCGAAGCCGTCAGCATGGACGGCCTGATCGACCGGCTGGACAGGGGCGTGGAAATGGCTTTTGAATTAAAGCGCCTTGATCCCTTGTTTGCCACCCGGGAAGACCATCAGGCCTTCTGCGCCCGCCACGGCAAAGCCGTCGTCCGTCGGGAAAGCCTGCCTCAGTATCGGGGTGAGTGCTTCCTGGGCATCGACGCCGGTTCCACCACCACGAAGGTGGCGCTCATCGGCAGCGACGGCCAGCTTCTTTTTTCCTACTACGCCAACAATCAGGGCAATCCCATCCGCACCGCCATGGAGGCCATGGCGCGGCTCCGGGATGAGCTGCCCGAGGGTGCGCGCATCGCCCGCTCCTGCTCCACGGGCTATGGAGAATCCCTCTTAAAGTCCGCTTTCTGCTTAGACGAGGGCGAGGTGGAGACCATTGCCCACTGCACCGCCGCCGCATTTTTTGACCCGGAGGTGGACTGCGTGCTGGACATCGGCGGGCAGGACATGAAGTGCGTCAAGCTGAAAAACGGCAGCGTGGACACCATACTGCTGAACGAAGCCTGTTCCTCCGGCTGCGGCTCCTTCATCGAAAACTTTGCCAATTCCCTTGGCTACAGCGCCGAGGGCTTTGCCAAAGAGGCGCTGTTCGCCAAAAATCCCATCGATCTCGGCACCCGCTGCACCGTGTTCATGAATTCCAACGTTAAGCAAGCCCAGAAAGAGGGCGCGACGGTGCAGGATATTTCCGCGGGACTTGCCTACTCCGTCATCAAAAATGCCCTGTACAAGGTCATCAAGCTGGCAGACCCCGCCGACCTTGGCAGACACATCGTGGTGCAGGGCGGCACGTTCTACAACCAGGCGGTGCTCCGCGCCTTTGAAAAGATCGCCGGCGTGGAGGCCACCTGCCCCGATATTTCCGGCATCATGGGTGCCTTCGGTGCGGCGCTGGTGGCGCGGGAGCGCTATCACGGTCAGGAAAGCACCACCCTTCCCCTGAACGACATTCTGAACCTGACCTACACCACCTCCACCACCCGCTGCGGCGGCTGCTCCAACCGGTGTATGCTGACCATCAACAAATTTCCCGGCGGACGCCGCCACGTCACCGGCAACCGCTGTGAAAAGGGCTTAGGCGGCACCGGAACCGGGCGAAAAGGCCCCAACGTGATGGCCTATAAGCTGAAGCGGATGTTCGACTATCCCCCGCTGGAAAATCCCACCCGGGGCGTCATCGGCATTCCCAGAGTGCTGAATATGTACGAAAACTACCCCTTCTGGGCAACATTTTTCCGGGAACTGGGCTTCCGGGTGGTTCTCTCCCCCAAGTCCAACCGGAAAATTTACGAGCTTGGCATGGAGTCCATCCCCTCGGAATCCGAGTGCTACCCCGCCAAGCTCTCCCACGGCCATGTGCAATGGCTCATCAACGAAGGCGTCAAGACCATTTTCCACCCCTGCGTGTTCTACGAGCATCAGGAGACCCCCGGTGCCCAGAATCACTACAACTGCCCCATCGTGGTCTCCTACCCGGAGAATCTGAAAAACAACGTGGAGGCCGTCGCCGACGGCGAGGTCCGCTACATCCGCCCCTTCCTCGCCTTTACCAGCGAGAAAATTGCCGCCGACCGGCTGGCCGCTCTGTGTAAGGAAGAATGGGGCATCGACGGTAAAGAAGTCCGTGCCGCCGTCCACAAGGCATGGGAGGAACAGCAGCGTGCCAAGGCCGACGTTCGGGCAGAGGGGCAGAAAGCATTGCAATGGATGGCGGAAAATCACGCCCGGGGCATTGTTCTGGCCGGCAGGCCTTACCACATCGACCCCGAGATCAACCACGGCATTCCGGAAATGATCGCCTCTTACGACCTCGCCGTCCTCACGGAAGACAGCCTGCCCATCGATTTCACCCCCGAGCGCCCCCTCCGGGTCAACGACCAGTGGGTCTACCATTCCCGGCTGTACAGCGCGGCGGAATTCGTGCGGAATCGGGAGGATCTGGAGCTGATCCAGCTCAATTCCTTCGGCTGCGGTCTGGACGCCGTTACCACCGACCAGGTGTGCGAAATTCTGGAGGGCAGCAACAAGCTCTACACCGTCCTGAAAATCGACGAGGTGAACAATCTGGGCGCCGCCCGTATCCGCATCCGCAGCTTGCTTGCCGCCATGAACCAGCGTCAGGCGCGGGGCATCCGCCCCCAGCCCAAGCCCGCCGCTTATCACCGGTCGGAATTCACCAAGGATATGTACCTCTCCGGCTACACCATCCTCGCCCCCCAGATGAGCCCCATTCACTTTGACCTGCTGGAACCGATTTTCAAGAAGTACGGCTATCACATCGAAGTGCTTGCCAACGACAACCGCGCCGCCATCGACATGGGGCTGAAATTCGTGAACAACGACGCCTGCTTCCCCTCCATCACCGTGGTGGGGCAGATCATGGACGCGGTGCTTTCCGGAAAATACGACACGGATAAACTGGCCGTGATGATGACCCAGACCGGCGGCTGCTGCCGGGCGAGCAACTACGTGGGCTTCATCCGCCGGGCGCTGGACAAGGCGGGACTTAGCCATATCCCGGTCATCTCCCTGAACGCCAACGGCATGGAGACCAACGAGGGCTTCAAGCTCTCCCCCGGCCTGCTGCTCACGGCGCTGCGGGGCGTGGTCTACGGCGACCTGTTCATGCGCTGCCTGTACCGGGTGCGTCCCTACGAGAAAGAGAAGGGCTCCGCCAACGCTTTACACCGGAAATGGCTGGAGATCGCCATCGATTCGCTGGTAAATAGCAAGAGCAAGTGGTCGTATAAGGCGGTTTGCAGCGGCATTGTGGAAGCTTTTGACAACCTCCCCATTGACGAAGCTCTGCGCAAGCCGAGAGTCGGCGTGGTGGGCGAGATTCTGGTCAAGTACATGCCCCTTGCCAACAACCATCTGGTGGATCTGCTGGAAGCCGAGGGAGCGGAGGCCGTGGTGCCTGACCTGCTGGACTTCCTGAACTACTGCGTATACAACGGCGACTATAAGCATGAATTTCTAGGTGCGGGCTGGACAAGCGCCGCCACAGCGAAGCTGGGCGTGGACGCCATTCGCCTGATACGAAAGCCCGCACTGGAAGCCCTCAAAAAGAGCCGCCGCTTTGCGCCGCCCATGCCCATTGAGAATGTGGCGGAGCTGGCCAAGCCCTTCCTCTCCATCGGAAACCAGTACGGCGAGGGGTGGTTCCTCACGGGAGAAATGGCGGAGCTGATTCTCTCCGGCACGCCCAACATCGTGTGCATTCAGCCCTTCGCGTGCCTACCCAACCACGTTGTGGGCAAGGGCGTCATCAAGGCGCTGAAAAAAGCCTATCCCCAGTCCAACATCGTGGCCGTGGACTACGACCCCGGCGCGTCGGAGGTCAATCAGCTCAACCGCATCAAGCTGATGCTGTCTACCGCGAAAAAGCGCCTGGCCGAGGAAGAAGCCGCCGCGGTATAAGTTTCATGCAGCACCGCACAATTCGGCAAAAAGGGCGGCTGAGACTTGCAGGCGCAATTGTGCGGCGTTGTCGTAATGAACCTGTACGGTCTATGCCAGCCCATCCCGGGCGTTCTGGGCGCCTTGGAGGAAATTCCGGGTTTTTTCGCTTCTGGGATTGCCGAAGACCTCCTCCGGGGTGCCGAATTCTTCGATCACGCCGTCGGCCATGTAGATCACCACGTCCGCAACGGAACGGGCGAACTCCATTTCGTGGGTCACCACCACCATGGTGTTGTCCCTGCCCTTCAGACTTCGGATGACCTTCAGCACCTCCCCCGTCAGCTCCGGGTCGAGAGCGCTGGTGGGCTCGTCAAAGCACAGCACCTCCGGCTGCAAGGCCAGCGCACGGGCAATAGCCACCCGCTGCTGCTGACCGCCGGAGAGCTGGTAGGGGTAAGAATCCGCCTTGTGGGACAGTCCCACCCGCCCCAGCAGGGACATGGCCGTTTCCCGGATCTGTGCAGAGGTCCCTTTTTTCAGAAGACTTGGCGCAAGCATGATATTTTCCAGCGCCGTATATTGGGGAAACAGGTTGAAATTCTGGAAAACCAGTCCAAAGTGGAGCCTGTTCTGACGGATCTGGTCGTCGGACAGGTTCTCCCCCGTCAACAGCTTTCCGTTTACCCAGATCTCCCCCTCGTCCGGGGTCTCCAGAAAATTCAGGCACCGCAGCAGCGTGGTCTTTCCGCTTCCCGAGGAGCCGATGATGGCAAGCACCTGCCCCCGCTCCATGGAAAAGCTGACGCCCTTGAGCACATCGGTGTCGCCGAAGCCTTTTTTGATATTTTTTACTTCCAGAATCGGCATACACTCAACCCCTGAAATAGTTCATTTTCTTTTCCAGCTTCTCGAACAGCACCATCAGGACGCCGTTGAACAGCAGGTAAAACGCCGCGGTATAGAACAGAGGCCACATCAGCCCCTTTTTAATGTAGGATTGACCCACGTAGACGATCTCGTAAACGGAAATGATCCGCGCCAGAGCGGTATCCTTCACCAACGTAATAAACTCATTGCTCATGGGCGGGAGAATGCGCTTGATTACCTGCAAAAGCACGACCTTGAAGAAAATCTGACTTTTGGTCATGCCCAGCACCTGCCCGGCTTCATACTGTCCCTGTGGAATGCTCTCGATGCCGCCGCGGTAGATCTCCGAAAAATAGCAGGCATAATTGATGACGAAGGCTACGACGACGGCTTCAAACCGTCCCAGCCCGTGAATGCCGAACAGCAGACCGGGACCGTAGAACATCACAATCAGCTGGAGCATCAGCGGCGTGCCGCGAATGACCCAGACAAACCACCGGGTCAGCCGTTTCAGTGGGCGGAACCGGCTCATGGAGCCGAAGGCCACCACCAGTCCCAACGGCAGGGCGAACGCCAGCGTCAAAAAAAAGATTTTTACGGTTTCCCAGAAGCCTCCTAAAAGCTCCATTGTCACCGGAAGGAACATAATGGATACCTCTCTCCAATGGGCGCCGGTGATGCCACCGGCGCCTGTTTTTTACTTTAGGCAGCACCGCACAATTGTGCCTGCGAGCCTCAGCCGTCTTTTTGTCAAATTGTGCGGTGTTGCCTTTAATTGGATCCTATCAGCCGACCAGCGTCAGGCTGTACTTATCGGCCAGCGCCTGAAGGGAACCGTCGGCGAGGCACTTTTCCAAAAAACTGTTGAAGGCGTCGGTCAGGTCGGATCCCTTACGGAAGCCTACACCGTACTCCTCGGAGGTCAGGCTGATGCCGGAAGCCAGGTCATCGTAGCTGGTGCCCTCACCGGTCATGGCGTTGGCCAGGGTGATGTCCACGACACAGGCGTCGGCAGTACCGGCGGAAACCTCCATGACGGCGTTTGTCTGATCCTGCACCGCCACGTAATCGGTGATGCCCAGATCCTTGATGGCATCCTCACCGGCGGAGCCGCTTTCCACGGCAAAGGTCAGGTCTTTCAGGCTGTCCGTGTCCGTGTAATTGCCAACCACGTCGGCCTTCATCACGACCACCTGGGCATTGACCACGTAGGGATTTGAGCAGCTGGTGTTCAGGGTCACCTCATCGGTGATGGTCATGCCGTTCCAGATGGCGTCGATGTTCTTGGAATCCAGCTCAAAGAACTTCTGACCCCAGTCGGCGATAACGAAGAACTCGCAGTCCACGCCCAGCTCCTTGGCGAACATCCGGGCGAACTCGGCGTCGAAGCCGGTCCACTCACCGTTTTCGTCCTTGTAGTCCACGGGCTCATAGTCGGTGATCCCGACGATGAGCTTACCTTTCTTCTTGACGTACTCCATATCGGATTTTGCGGATTCGCTGCCGCAGCCGGTCAGAAGCGCCAGTATCATGGTAACGGTCAAGATCCACGCAATGCTCTTTTTCATTTTCTCTTCTTCCTTTCTCATTTGGCATCTGGTCGATGTCTGATGGCTGCATTATACTTTATCGCGCTAAAGTTGTAAAGTGTTATTTTGCATTTTTCGGAACTTTTGGTGAAATGAACAGTCTGTTCCGGATCTTCCCCGGAGCAATTGGTGAAGCACAACAAAATCCGCCCCGGGATTTTACCCAAGGCGGATTTTCTGCCGCAATATTCCGTTTATTTCCCCTCCGGGAGCGTCTTTGCGCCCCCCGGCTGCATCCGGGTTCGCTTCGCCGCCTCCACCAGATTCTGGAATTCGGCAGCGAGTATCCGGCGGGTCTCCGGGTCGTTGCTGAGCGTCTTGATATAGGTACGGATGTTCCGCGGGTGGAAAATGTCCAGCGCCTTATCAATGCCGCCTGTCCCCAGCAGCCCGAACAGGGCGTCCACCAGGCGGTTGCGCTCCTGGGTGTCCATATCTGCGATCCAGGCCTTGATGGTCTGATTTACGAACTGAGAATCCGCCGTGATGGACTGCATCGGCACAAAGTTCGCCCCCATGACCTCCCAGGAATAGGGGTCATGCTGCCATATGCTCACCTGATTGCTCTTGATAATGGTATAGGGTTCCTCATGCTCCAGCAGCATCCCGATCACCGAGGACTGGGGCACATAGGTCTTGATCCGCGGCACCATGGCGAGATACCCGGGGTCGCCCATGAGATAGCCGGTAAAGCCGGGGCCGTCGTTGTTGTAGACCTCCAGAATCCGCCGCTGAATGTCCGGCGTGCTTTTCGCCGCGGCGAAAACCGCCAGATTTCCGCCCTTGGAGTGGCCGCCCAGGCGCAGCGGCATTACGTATTCCGCCGCCACCTCCCGGACATAGTCCTGCGCCAGCAGCTGGGCGGGGACAGCCTCCTGGAAGGACATGTTGAAATCTTCCTTCCAGCCCACCAGCGACCGATCCGTCCCCCGGAAGGCGACAAACGCCGTTCCGTCAGGGAGCAAAAATGTCATGGCCGCGAACTGCGTCTCCTCCTCCGGGGCGAACTGATCCCGGTACAGCACCATTTTGCACCCGCCGAACCGGGCGGTCTCGGCGGCGGCGCGGAGCATCATTGCGTCGTTTTTCGCCCGGACACGGCTTTCATAGTCGTCAAGCCGCAGAAAATCCGCAGCGGCATCCCGCAGGGCAATCGGCTCATGGGGCGTCTCCGCCGCCTGCCCCACAAAGGGGATATAGGATAGGGCGCAGAAGATCAGCCCGTCCACCGGGTTCAGGGGGGCCTGGGCGAAGGACAGGTCGCCGCGCCATTTCAGATAATCAAAAACACTTGCCATTCATCTCACCTCTTAAAATGATTCTAACAGAAAGATATGAACTTTTCTACTATAAATTGGCATTTCTTGCCGAAGACTGCATAAAACCGCATTCCACGGAAAAACTTCCAAGGGGTGGTGTTCATTATGAAACACAAAGACCGGCTGGGCATGGTGCTTTCCGGTCTGGCTGCGGGCGTCGTGGCCGGACTGTTCGGCGCGGGCGGGGGGATGGTGCTGGTTCCCCTGCTGACCCTTCTGACGCCGCTGGAGGAATCCGAGGTGTTTCCCTCCTCCATCACCATCATTCTGCCCATCTGTCTGGTGACGCTGGCGGTCTCCGCCGCCGTGGGGACGGTTCTTTGGCAGGACGCCCTTCCATACCTCTTCGGCAGCGCCGCCGGAGGCTGGGCGGCGGGCATGTGGGGGCGGAAAATCCCGGTCAAATGGCTCCACCGGGGCTTGGGCATTCTGATTTTGTGGGGAGGATACCGGTATCTATGTTAGAAAGCCTGCCTGTCGCGCTGATCGTCGGCACAATGCTGGGATTTCTCACCGGGCTGGGTGTCGGCGGCGGAAGTCTGCTGATCCTGTGGCTGACGCTGGTGCTGGAAATGCCCCAGACCGCCGCACGGGGTATCAATCTGCTGTTTTTCCTGCCCTCCGCTGCCGTTTCCTGTTATCTCCGCTGGAAGCAGGGCGCGGTGACGCTCAAAAAGGTCCTGCCCGCCATTCTCGCCGGATGTGCCGCCGCGGCGGTCTTCTCCCTCATCAGTACCCGGATGGACTTGGAAGTTCTCAAGAAGCTGTTCGGCGTTCTGCTTCTTGCCACAGGGATTCGGGAGCTGTGTTATCGGTCAAAGTCGTAATCAGCCGTTCCGCTTCTTATACGCCAGATACCCTTCCAGAATCAGGGACGCCGCCACGGCGTCCACCGTGTCCTTCCGCTTTTTCCCGTGATAATTGTGCTGGGACAGGATATTGTGGGCTTCCACCGTAGTCCGGCGCTCGTCCCACATACTCACGCTCAGGCCGGTGGCCACCCTGAGCTTGTCCGCGAATTCCCGGCACAGCTCTGCCCGGACGCCCTCGGTGCCGTCCATGTTCTTGGGCAGTCCCACCACGATCTCCCCCACCTGATTTTCCCGCGCCAGGCGGGCGATGTCGGCGATGGCCTTCTCCGTATTGCGGCTGGGCACCACCGTGGCGGAGCCGACCAGCGTACATAATAGGTCAGAAATCGCAACGCCGGTGCGGGCGTCGCCGTAGTCGATTCCCATGATCTTCATTTTTCATTTCCTCCTGCGTATTTTGCCTCTATGATACTACACTTTCCCCAAAAATGGAAGAAAAAATAGTTGACTTTGCCATCCCCCCATGGTAGAATATTTCTACCTGTGAAAAAGGGCTTTTTTTGTGCGCCTTTTTCAGCCCCGGGCGGTTATTTGTAGTTGACCGTTTCCTAAATTTTCTCTGGGCGGGGTGATACAGGGAGGCAATATTTAAGGAGGTGCCGTTATGCGCGTAAAAGTCACTTTGAGATGCTCTGAGTGCAAGCAGAGAAACTACAACACCATGAAGAACAAGAAGAACGACCCTGACCGTCTCGAAATGAAGAAGTATTGCAGATTCTGCAAGAAGCACACCGTTCACAACGAGACCAAGTAAGGAGGCTCGAATCATGGCTGAAGTCAAAAAGGAAAACTGGTTCAAAAGAACCTGGGGCAAGGTCAGGAAGTACTTCCGCGAGCTGCGCAGCGAGCTGAAGAAGGTCGTATGGCCCACCCCCCAGCAGGTGCTGAAGAACACCGCCATCGTCGCCTGCTGCGTCGTGGCAGTCGGCGTGTTCATCTGGCTGTTCGACTTCGTTGCCCAGGTCGGCATTGATGCCCTGATCGGACTGTTCCACTAAGGTACGAAGTTATGGCAGAGACTGCAAAATGGTATGTTGTGCATACCTATTCCGGTTACGAAAACACTGTAAAGGCCACCATCGAGAAGACCGTGGAGTCCCGCTCATTGCAGGATCAGATTCTCGCCGTCTCCATTCCTCTGGAGACCGTCACCGAGATCACCGAGTCCGGCGCCAGCAAGACCTATGACCGCAAGGTCTACCCCGGCTACGTGCTGGTGAAGATGGTTTACAGTGACGACACCTGGCATGTCATCCGGAACGTCCGCGGAGTAACAGGCTTCGTGGGCACTTCCAGCAACGACCCCACCCCTCTGACCGAAGAAGAGGTCTACGCCATGGGCGTGGAAAAGAAGGAGATTATCGTAAACTACGCAGTCGGCGATACCGTCCGGATCCTGGACGGCCCCCTGTCCTCCTTCACCGGCACGGTCGAGAGCGTGGACGTTGACAACAACGCGGTGAACGTGGTCGTGTCCATGTTCGGCCGCGAGACCTCCGTCGAGTTTGAGCTTGACCAGGTGGAGGTCGTTTCCCAGTAAACGCATCGGATCGATTTTTCGGTCGGAACGTGGGAGGGGCGGACGCGCCCCGCAAAAAATGCGCCCAAGCGCATACTACCACATTTTATTCAGGAGGTGCTTATTATGGCACAGAAAGTCACTGGCATTATCAAACTGCAGATCAACGCCGCTAAGGCGACCGCATCCCCCCCTGTCGGCCCCGCTCTGGGTCAGCACGGCGTCAACATCGCTGCTTTCATCAAGGAATTCAACGCCCGTACCAAGGATATGGAGGGCTACAAGATCCCCGTCGTCATCACCGTTTACGCTGACCGCAGCTTTACCTTTATCACCAAAACTCCTCCGACCCCCATGCTGATCATGAAGGCCATCGGTCTGGAGAAGGGTTCCGGCGTTCCCAACAAGACCAAGGTTGGCACGATTACCAAGGCGCAGATCGCCGAGATCGCCAAGACCAAGATGCCTGACCTGAACTGCCCCACGCTTGAGGCTGCCGAAAGCCAGGTTGCCGGTACCTGCCGCTCCATGGGCGTTACCGTCGTCGATTGATATTTGTTTCTCCGGGCAGTCTGACCCGGAAATGTGGGAGGATTTTTCCGCATCACCACTATAAGGAGGATAATTACATTGTTTAGAGGTAAAAAGTATCAGCAGAGCGCCAAACTGATCGACCGCTCTGTTCAGTATGATCCCACCGAAGCCCTGGATCTGGTCGTGAAGGGCGCTTCCGCCAAGTTCGACGAGACCGTTGAGCTGCACATCAAGCTGGGCGTTGACTCCCGTCACGCTGACCAGCAGGTTCGCGGCGCCGTGGTTCTGCCCAACGGCACCGGTAAGACCCGCCGTGTTCTGGTCTTCGCCAAGGACGCCAAGGCTGAGGAAGCCAAGGAAGCCGGCGCTGACTATGTCGGCGGCATGGATCTGGTGGAGAAGATCACCAAGGAGAACTGGTTCGAGTTCGACGTGGTCGTCGCTTCCCCCGACATGATGGGCATTGTCGGCCGTCTCGGTAAGGTTCTGGGCCCCAAGGGCTTGATGCCCTCCCCCAAGGCCGGCACCGTGACCCCCAACGTGGCCGCTGCCGTCAAGGAAATCAAAGCCGGTAAGGTCGAGTACCGTCTGGACAAGACCAACATCATCCACTGCCCCATCGGCAAGGTGTCCTTCGGCACCGAGAAGCTGTCCGAGAACATGGACACGCTGCTGAAGGCCGTCGTGAAGGCGAAGCCCGCCGCTGCGAAGGGTCAGTATATCCGCTCCTGCACCGTGGTTTCCACCATGGGCCCCGGCGTGAAGGTTTCCACTTCCAAGTATCTGTAAGCTGATATAGTAAACCCCCGGATGCATTGCATCCGGGGGTTTTATGTTTATTCAGCTAAGGTTGCCGTTGGCATCACATTTCAGACTAATACTAACAGGAACCCGACTTATGACTGCTCCCAGCACTTTCTTTCCCATCGTCACTGAGGCAGTAGCCGTATTGCCACTCTTGCTTGCACTCTTTGAAATCGTGTACCACTCTGAACTGTAAGTAGTAACTGAGCAACTTGAACTTGTGCAGGTGGAACTACTTCCAGTATATGTAAACGTGCCGTTTAATACTGCTTTCCACCGTACAGTCCCGTCACTGTCGCAGTATGTGTACTGTTTACTGCCATCCACGCTTTTAGATGCCCTTGTTCCATGCGCAACGACTTCTATAACAGCGTAACTTCCATCTTCAAATTGGATTATCTCTCGTTCGCACTCTGCTGCATTCCCCGAGAACGGAATCCAGCACATCACAAGCGCCACAGCCAGCAAGGAGCAAATAACTCTTTTCATATCACTTTTCCTCCGGATAATCTGTTCTACTTATAACTTCGGCTTCCCCAACAATGAGATACCCATCCATGTCCTTTATGTGTCTTACCAGTGCAGTTAAAACCACACCAGCCCACAGCAAAACAAGCGCCAACGCAGTCACCGCCACAATGCGCACAATCGTTTTTCTTATCCGCAATTGCAGCGTCAACTCCTGCGCATCCATTTCCTCGATACAGGATGCCGCGATTTGCTGGGGTGTCCCAAATCGTTGCGTAATAGTAGCATAGTCTACATGGGGATTCTCAATAACAAAATCCTGGACGGAGGATTCTACTCTGGACAGGATTTGTTTCTTCTGTCTCCTGTTGCCCGGCAGTTCCTCGCGCACTTCCCATAGATACCGCAGAAGATGGACATTCAGAACCATCTGTATCACACCCCTCTATAATCTGTAGTACGCCCTTGGTGACTTCCTCATATTCCTGCGTCAGTTCTTTTAGCCGCTGTTCCCCGGCAGGTTCCAGATGATAATACACCCGGGTCATGCGCCTGCCTACCAGAACCTTCCGATCGGAAATCAACCCCTGATCTACCAACTTGTAAAGCACGGGATATAGGGAGCCTTCCTGCGTGACAATCCGTCCGCCGCTTTGCCGCTCCGTTTCCTGCACAAGCTGATAACCATACATATCTTCTTTTCTTAGCAATCCCAAAATCACCAAAGACATCACGCCCCGGCGGAAACTGTTCTGACCGCTGTCTATCGCCACATCCATCACCTAGCTTTTGACTATATTATATTTCAATATTTTTTATTTTGCAATACCTTTTTTACAAGAGTATTTGTTGACAAAAGATGATTCCTGTGTTATTATGAGCCTACCAAATTCAGGAAGGGGTGACTCCGATGGGCTGACGATTCCGTCCGGGTCAAATCACAACTATAACGTATACACAATAGACATATAGGAGGTTACATTATGAAACGGTTCTTATCCGCCATTTTCGCCGCAGTGTTGCTCCTTACAATGTTGCCCTTTGGTGCCTTTGCAGCTGAAGATAAATCCTCTGAACGCGATAAACTAATTGCACAGGCATGTGAAGTTTTTCCGGAATATGCCGACAAAATTCGGAATCAAAAAATGCAGCCTAATTCACGTTCGCACTCTTTAGAAGCATCGAAATTAATTTATTCCGATTCTCGGGATGCTCCCAATAATGGTGGAACAATTCTCTACTCCGAATACTCAGACGGCATAGTTCTTCTTACAAGTTACATTCCGACAAAGAAAGTAACAGTGGTCGATAGTCACACAGGAGCCAGTGCTACTGCATACACCATCAACATAGTCGCAACATGCTCAGGAATTAACGGAACTTTTACTGCAAAAAATGTTAAATATACAACCATTTCTTCTGCATATGACCGAATAGATAGTGTGGGGACGTATAAAACAGAAACCACCGAAATGACTGGCTATGTTGCGTGTGCTCTGCAAAATGATACGCCAAATCCCTATGTGGTAATGAATGAATCTGCTTCCGGAAGCGCAATAATTACTTACAAATTAACATTCAGGTTTGCCCCATATGCGGGTAGTTTCATTACGACAGAATTGAGTCTTTCTGTCGGTCATGACAGCGCAACAGTTACACATAGCGAAACATAATCGATCTTTTCTTGGCGGAATAGGAGGCTACAGGACATGCCAAATAAAAGCAATCTCAGAAAAAGTCTTTCCATTTTTACCGTGCTTATGGTCTTGGTAGGCATGTGCATTGCTTGGAGCAGGCATGTTTCTTCTGGCAATGAGTCCATGCCCAAACTGCAAGTTTTTGCCGTTCAGGTAGAGGACGCATACGTCAGCGAGACTGTCAAGTGCGGAATCAGCGAAGATTCTGAGATAGATTTTTCCTGTATTGGCTTGCGCGATGTCACTATTGCCATTGACGAAACCGCGATAGATTTTGAAAGCGCTCTCCGGGAAGGAAAGATTTCTCTGGCCGAACTTTCTTTTCTTGCACAGTCAGATGCTCTTTCCGGTTTATGCACTGAACGTTGGGAAAGCAAAAACGGTCTTGCAAGATTCTGTTACTCCTATCCCGCCTTTGACTTGTGGATTATCCATGACATTTACGAAACCCCCGATGGGCAGCAGCATCTGGTCCAGAACATTACGCTTTGCGAGCCGGGCAGCGATATTTCCTTTGTTTACAACGAGCTTGATCAGGAGGACTGGGGCATTGAATTTTCCGTGGAGGAAGCCTCCCCTTCGGAAATTACGCTGAGCTATACCCAGTCTGGCGGGCAGCAGATCGGCCAGCTCATGACCTGCGGCTATGAAATCAGCAGACTGGACCCCATGGAACCCATTGCGCGTCTGGACGATGCACCGCTCCAGGAGCAAATGCCGATCTCCATGGATGCAAAAGGCAGTCTTACCTTGGATATCGAAACATACTTTGGTACTCTCCCTGCCGGGCAGTACGGAATGTACCTGTACCTGCAGGACACATACAGCGAAGAAGACATTCCGCCTTTAACCAGAAATTTCCACGATACACAATGCTACTGGATTGATTTTGACATTTCCTGAAGCACTTCCAAAGGAGGTCTCCCTATGAAATCCAGCAAAGCACTCATATTCGTCGCCCTGATTCTTGCAGCAGTTCTGCTGCTGGGCATTGGCTTTGCCATCGGCCGCAATGAAGTTCAGGTCACCGCGCCGGACACAACGGATGCAGCGGATGCAACGGGCGCAGCACGCAGTCAGGACGGTGCCCCTCCGAAGGAGCTGTGGTATCTGGGCGGCGCCCCGATTCTGGACGATTTTTCAACGTCAGGAGGGCCTGAGGAACCAGACGGTGTACCGACAACCATCGTTATCTATGTTCCCTTGAATCTGGTGCAAGACGGTTTTTCCGCTGGAATCCTTGCAGAAACAGCCGATGGTGAGCAAGAAGATCTGTTGCTTCATAAAACTCTGCCCGCAGGGTATTATACCATACCCAAAGACGTCTATGAGAAATACGAATCCATGACGCTGAATCTCAGTTATTCGTGGCAGGGAGAACTGATGTCCTCGCGGGTCATTGATCTGTTTACCCATGAGGATTTGGTTCCTGCCTACCCCAGCAAATCTCGGTGAAACGCCATAGGCAGACGTGGAGCCAATCATTCCGTAATCCAAAATGTAAGCGGGAGGGCGCGTGTCCTCCCGCTTTTTCTCAAAAATACAGCAAATTTCCCTTGACATTTCCCCTCGCCCATGGTAGAATATAGCAGTTGCCAGAGACAGCAGGTGGAGAAAGTCCGTAAGTCCTGCCGAGGTGCGCTGAATATAAAATTTCTGCGTGTCTTTCTGTCTTGTGGCAGAAGGACTTTTTTATTTTCGGAGGTGAAAATTATGCCCAACGCAAAGGTTCTTGAGAGCAAGAAGGCCGTTGTCGATGCTCTGACCAGCAAGGTGAAGGAAGCCTCTTCCGTCGTCTTCGTTGATTACAAGGGTATCACGGTCGCTCAGGATACCGAGCTGCGTAAGCAGTTCCGTGAAGCAGGCGTGGATTACGCCGTCGTTAAGAACACCCTGACCAATTTTGCCGCGAAAAATGCCGGCTATGATTTCTCTGAGGTTCTGAGCGGCACCACCGCTATGGCTTCCACCACCGGCGACCCCATCGCCCCTGCTCGTATCGTCTGCGAGTTTGCCAAGAAGAACAAGCTGAAGACCCTGGCCATCAAGGGCG
>ERZ808240.664-NODE-664-length-43990-cov-4.709457_pt1 | contig 43990 bp, 37 predicted proteins | sample MGYA00521084_ERZ808240 | MGnify/ENA primary metagenome ERZ808240 (study PRJEB31516, sample SAMN03275571) | gut metagenome | biome: mammalia-associated habitat; material: feces | host: Papio cynocephalus | place: Kenya | collected 2012-08-06 ...
ATTCGTTTGCCCAGACTCATGAATGATCCTTCCTTTCTTGCGTCTTGCGCATAGCATAGATGCTTCCGATGCATTTATGATAGCGGGAACAACCTTAAAAAACAAGAAAATTTGGTTGTCAATTCCGCAACTTCAAGGTGCGATTTTGCCGGCGTCGTTTCTTTTTTTGAAGAAAATGTAGAGCGCGATCCCGGCGGCGATCAGGGCGAGGCTCAGAAGCTGGGCTTGCCGGAGCGGACCGATCATCAGACTGTCGGTGCGCAGACCCTCGACAAAGAACCGCTCTATCGAATAGAGGATCATATAGAGGGAGATCATCTGTCCATCAAAGCTGCGTTTGTGATCGTCAAACCAGAGCAGGAACCAGAAGAGGCAGAAGCACCAGATGGATTCGTAAAGAAACGTCGGGTGATAGCCGACGCCGTCGATGATCTGCGCCCACGGAAGATCCGTCGGATCGCCGTGCGCTTCTTCATTGAAAAAATTGCCCCAGCGTCCGATCGCCTGCGCAAGAGGGATCGAAACAGCAACCAGATCCGCGGTACGTACGAAACTCTGTTTGTAATGGCGGCAGACAAAATAGCCAACCAGAAAGCAGAGAAGCAATCCGCCGTGGATGGCAAGTCCGCCGCTGCGGATATCCAGAATTTTATGCCAGTCTCCGGCATAGTCACTCCAGCTGAAGATGACATAATAGGCGCGGGCGCCGATGATCGCGGACGGAACCATCCAAATGACCAAATCTAAAATAAAATCCGGTTTGATATGATGCTTCTCAGCGCGAAGATAGCAGATCAGCGTTGCCAGCAAGAAGCCGCCGCCAATCAGAAGGCCGTACCACATCACATCCAGACCGAAGATGCGGAACGCAACTGAACCGGGTGATCTCATAAATCCATACTCCTTTATCTTTGTTTTTATTTTTCAAAACTTTTTTTCGGGTTTTTCCGGCAGGTCTGCCGAAAAGACGAACGATAAAATTATTCTACCACCGACACGGACGATTGTCATGTTTTTTTTCCGAAAGTTATCATTTTTTCGCAAACTTGCCGGTAGATTTTGCGCGGGACTTATTGTATACTGAACATGGACGGAGAAGCAGACTCCGCGGGAGATTTTTCGCGTAAAAATTCCCGGAAAAACTGCAAAAAAAATCAAAAAAACGAAAAAATGTGTGAAACTTATCGAAACACAGGCACATCTAATGATTACAGAAACAAAGCAGCAGAAAGGGGTCAGATCATGTCGCTGCGGGATTTGAAGAATGAAAAGGAGCGTGCAGTCGAAACGGCGCTGCTCGAAAACTACGAAAAATACTATCGGTTGGCATACAGCTATCTGCACAGTGCCGAGGATGCGATGGATGCGGTGCAGGAGGGGGCGTACAAGGCGATTCTCAAATCGGAGACCTTGCGGGAACCGGAATTTGCCGGAACCTGGATATATCGGATCATGCTGAATGAGATCTTCGGCTTTTGCAGGGAAAACAGCCGTAGAATACAGAATTGGGGAAGCGAAATGCCGGAGACCGTTCTAGGTGCGCAGCCTGAACCGCGTTGTGAGGATACGATGGATCTGCGCAGCGCGCTGCGTAGGCTCAGCTGTGATGAGCAGCGAATCCTGGAATTGCGGTATTTTGAGGGTATGCAGATTGCCGACGTTGCTGAAAAAATGAATATGAACCTCAGCACGGTCAAGAGCAAGCTCTATCGCTCGATTGAGAAGCTTCGGATTGAGATGTCCGTATAGAGGAGGCTGGCGCAATATGGGAGTATGGAAAGAAAATCTGCGTAATGGAAGCCGAGAAACCGCGCGTGCGCCGTCAGAGGGACTGGAGCGTATGAAGCAGGCGATCTGCGCTGCAAGGGAAGCCAAAAAAAAGCAGAAAAAGCAGCGGCGGCAACTCTGCCTGCGGCTGATGAGCGTAGGCTTGAGCTTCCTGCTGATACTGATTCCTAATGTTTCCGCACCGGCAGCCTACGCGATGGCGGAACTTCCGGTCATCGGATCACTGTTTGAGGCAGTCACTTGGCGGGATTATTGTTCGACCGACGGCCGTTTCAGCGCCGATGTCAAAATTCCGGAGATCCGTAGTAGCGACAGAGAATATACGGATGGCGATGAAAACGGGGACATTGCGAAGACCAACGCTGAGATTCGCGCGATTGCGGAGAATCTGATCGCGGAATTTGAAGCGTCTGTGGCAGAGAACGCGGGCGGCTACGCGGGTCTGTCGGTCGACTATGAGGTTTTGCACACAACGAAGGAATATTTCTGTCTGAAGCTGATCACGTTCCAGAGCAGCGGCAGCGGCGTGGAAAAAGACTACTATTATACTATCCGGCGTTCCGATGAAAAGCAGATGCAGCTTGCGGATCTGTTTGCGGAGGGCGCGGATTATATCACACCGATCAGCGAAAGCATCAAGGAACAGATGCGCGAACAGATGCGGCAAAATGAGAATGTTATCTACTGGATTGACAGCGATGAGCAGGATCCGGCGGCAGCCTGGGACTTTGAGCGAATTGACGCCGAACAGCAGTTTTACATGCAGGAGGACGGTGCGCTTGTTATCGCCTTTGATGAGGGCGAGGTCGGACCGATGTCGATGGGCTGCGTCCGTTTCGTGATTCCCAAAGCGGTGACCGACGACATCGGATTCGGAGCGTGAAACGAAACAAGACCACGCAAAAATGCGGCATAAACACAAGAACAAGATTACAAAAAGGAAAGGTAAGGATTGTAAAACCATGGATTTGATGAACAAGAACTCCGTGCATACGGATGGAAAAACAAGAACCGATAAAAAAAGAAACGGGAAAAGCAAGCGCCACAGTTTGATTTTTTTGCTGTTTTCCCTGCTGCTCAGTCTGATGCTTTTGCTGACCGGATGCGGCGCAGAAAAAGACTATGCACTGGATGAAACTGCGCTTGCGACAGACCTGCTGGAAAACGGAAGCTTTGCCTGTGAACTCTACCAGGTAAAAGAAGATCGCATCGCGGACTTTATCACGTTGGACGCACCGGAAAAGGAGATCCTGTGTATGGGAAACGGCACCTATGCGGATTCGTTCGGTATTTTCACGTTGGCAGATACGGACGCAGCGAAAAGCGCACTGGAAACCGTAAATACCTACCTTGCGGATCTGGCGGATTCCTATCAGGATTACCTGCCGCAAGAAGCGGAGAAAGTCACGAATGCCGTTGTACTGCAGAAGGGACGCTATGTTGTATTTTGTATCTGTGAGGATCCGGAGAGTGTCCAGAAAGAAATCGAAAGCGCATTTACCGAGACGGAGGCCGATGCGCAAGGCAAAGGAGACGGAGCCGAAGAGTCGGATACGGACGCACAGCCAGGCACGAATGAAAATGCGGACAGCAGTGAGACCGCAGGCTACCCGGCGATCACGACCGACGCAAAGATCAAAAAATACGGCAATATTGTCACAATCGGCGACGCAGGGTATGAATTATACACCTATGTGGACAAGCCGGCTGAGAAATACGCCGCAGCGGTCAATCGCGCAGCCAAGGCGCTCGCGGGCAAGACGGAGGTCTATGACCTGTTAATCCCTTTAAGCTCCGGCATTACGCTTCCGGACGCAGACTATGATAAGATCACGTCGAGCAGCCAGAAAAAAGCGCTGGCGGCCATCGAGGAAAAGTTAGAGGCGCAGGTCAAAATTGTCGATCCATACGAGAAGCTGATGCAGCACCGCGATGAATATATCTACTTTCGGACTGATCATCACTGGACTGCGGACGGCGCTTATTACGCATACGAGACCTTTTGCGAGAGCAAGGGCTTGATCCCAATCAGCCGCACGCGCCGTGAAAGCGAGGAATTTGCAGGCTTTCTCGGAAGCTTCTACAACGACTCCAAAGCGAAGGAGCTGGAACAGAACCCGGACACCGTCAAAGCTTATTTGCCAATCAGCAGTACATCCATGCAGTGTGAGAACGCAGACGGCAAAAAAGCTTCCTACAGTGTGATTTATGATGTCAGCGGACACCCGGCGTCGCTCAAATACAATGCGTTCCTTGCCGGCGACAACGCGCTCTCGACGATCACCAATGAGGATCTCGAGGACGGATCTTCCTGCATCGTGGTCAAGGAATCTTTCGGCAATGCGTTTGTACCATATCTGGCGGATCACTATCAGACGGTTTATGTGGTGGATTACCGCTATTGGAACGGGGATCTGATTAAGCTGGCGGAGGAAAAACAGGCCGATGATCTGATCTTTGTCAACAACCTGTCGATGATCCGCAGCGATTACCTGACCGGACGCTTCAATCAGCTGATCTGACGGGTACGGATGAAATCAAAAAACCGAATGACAAGTAGAATGCAAACACAAAATATTCGTAAAATTTATGAAAATTTCAGAAAATGATCTGTTTTCACGAAAAAAACAAAATAAAAAACGAACGATGAGTTGACTTTTCGGGCAGCGGTATTATGATAGAATTATCAGAACCGCTGTTTTGTTTTTGCGGAAAAATACAGGGAGGCAGACAATGAAAAAAGCAGCCATTATCATGGGAAGCGACAGTGATTTTCCGGTCGTTAAGGGAGCGGCCGATACGCTGCAGGAACTGGAGATCCCTTTTGAGGTTCATATTTACTCGGCGCATCGGACGCCGGAAGCGGTGCAGCAGTTTATCACAGGCGCACGGCAAAACGGCTTTGGTGTGATCCTCGCAGCAGCCGGAAAAGCAGCGCATCTGGCCGGTGTACTGGCCGCCGGCACGACCCTGCCGGTCATCGGGATTCCGATGAAGTCTTCCGCGCTGGACGGGATGGACGCGCTCCTTGCGACTGTGCAGATGCCGCCGGGCATTCCGGTCGCGACGGTCGCCATTGACGGAGCAATCAACGCGGCGCTGCTGGCAGCTGAGATTCTCGCGGTTTCGGATGAGGCGCTCGCGGAGAAGCTGCAGGCAAAACGCGACGCCGACAAAGCCAAGGTGCTCGCCAAAAACACGGCGATCGAAGCCAAATACCCGCCGCTGGGAGTTTAACACATCGAATTGAGCGGAGTTCCGCTTACAGAAAGGATACAAACCATGAACGAGAAATCAAGATCCGACAGCTACGCGGCTGCCGGTGTCGATATCACAGCCGGATATCGGGCTGTGGAACTGATGAAGACCCATATCGCGCGTACCGTCCTGCAGAGCGGCAGTGAAGACATCGGCGGCTTTGGTGGCCTGTTTGAACTGGATATTACCAATATGCCGCACCCGGTACTGGTCAGCGGCACGGACGGCGTCGGCACGAAGCTGAAGCTGGCGTTTTTGATGAATCAGCACAATACGGTCGGCATTGACTGCGTGGCGATGTGCGTGAACGATATCATCTGCTGCGGCGCGAAACCGCTGTTTTTCCTGGATTATATCGCCTGCGGAAAGAATTTTCCGGAAAAGATCGCGGACATTGTGTCCGGCGTTGCGGAAGGCTGTGTACAGGCAGGCTGCCAGCTCGTCGGCGGTGAAACCGCGGAAATGCCTGGCTTCTATCCGGAGGATGAATACGATTTGGCGGGATTCTCGGTCGGCGCGGTTGATAAGGCAAGGGTACTCGACAAGACGACCATGCGCGCAGGTGACGTGGTCATCGGACTGGCCTCCAGCGGCGTACATTCCAATGGATTTTCACTGGTACGCAAGGTACTGGATGTGGAGCACGCAGACCTTGCGGCACCGGTTGAAGCGCTCAGCGGGGCTTCGCTCGGCGAAACGCTCCTGACGCCGACCAAGATCTATGTGAAACCGATGCTGGTGCTCTTTGAAGCCATCGCAAGTGTTCGGGGCGTTTCCCACATCACCGGCGGCGGTTTTTACGAAAACATTCCGCGCAGCATTCCGGACGGACTTTGCGCGAAAATTCAAAAGAATGCAGTACCGGTGCTGCCGATTTTCAAGCTGCTTGCGCAAAAGGGCGACATTTCGGAGCATGACATGTTCAATACGTTCAACATGGGCATCGGCATGACCGTGATCGTCGCGAAAGAGGACGCGGCACGTGCCTGCGAGCTGCTCCGGGCGGCAGGCGAAACCCCATATGTGCTTGGCGAGATTGTACAGGCATCGGCAGGTGGTGAGAAGGTGATCTTATGCGAAGAGCCAAGATAGCTGTTTTTGTTTCCGGCGGCGGTACAAACCTGCAGGCTCTGCTCGACGCGCAGCAAGCAGGCAGGCTTGCGAGCGGTGAGATTGTCCTGGTGCTGGCAAGCCGCAGCGATGCGTACGCGCTGACACGCGCGGAAAAAAACGGGATCCCGACGGCTGTCGTACAGAGAAAAGACTTTGGAAGCCAGGAGGCTTATGAAGCGGAGCTGGTGCGTCTGATGCGCGCATGCGAGATCGATCTGATTGTTCTGGCCGGGTTTATGAGTATTCTAAGCAAAGATTTTACAGACCGTTTCCCGAAGCGGATCCTCAATATTCATCCATCCTTGATTCCGTCTTTTTGTGGGAAGGGATTTTACGGCATCCATGTTCACGAGGCGGCTCTGCGCTACGGCGTGAAGGTCAGCGGCGCGACCGTGCATTTTGTCAATGAGATCCCGGACGGCGGACAGATTATCAAGCAAAAGGCGGTTTCCGTATTGCCGAACGACACGCCGGAAACCCTGCAAAAGAGAATCATGAAGGAAGCAGAATGGATCATTTTGCCGGAGGCGGCAGAAGAAGTTTCGGCACAGATCCTTGAATCGGAAAGGAGCATCCATGCGTAACAATATGACATCGATCAAAGAATATCTTGCAAAGAACCGTTATCCCGGCAGAGGCATCCTATTCGGCAAAACGCCGAGCGGAAGACTCGCGGCGGCGTACTTCATCATGGGAAGAAGCGCGAACAGCCGCAATCGCATTTTCAGCGTAAAAGAACCGGGCAGCCTCTATACCCAGGCGTTTGATCCGGACAAGGTCGAAGATCCGTCCCTGATCCTTTATCGCGCGGCGGCAAGACTGGACGGCAAACTCATCATTACCAACGGCGACCAGACGGACACCATTTACAATGCGATCAAGGAGGGCAAAAGCGGCAGAGAAGCGCTCAGAACCAGAGAATTCGAACCGGACGCGCCAAATTTCACCCCACGGATCAGCGGCGTGGCGACCTATTACGGCGACAATTTTTCTTACGAACTGAGCATCCTGAAAAGCGCGGATGAAAACGGAAGCGCCTGCGCACGGCAATTCTTCGCTTATCCGGCTCTGCACGGCGTCGGACATCTGATCCATACCTATGAAAGCGACGGGAAGCCGCTGCCGACGTTTCAGGGCGAGCCGAGACGGGTGCAGATCCCGGAGAGCCTTACTACATTGACGGACGATATCTGGCAGGCGCTGGATCCGGACAACAAGGTATCTCTTTTCGTGATCCAGACCGATCCGGACGGCAGCAACGCGGAAGTGCGGATCATCAACAAGAATCAGAAATAACGGACAGAAAACCGAGCACGCGGTATGGGTCTGCCCGGGATCGGATAGACCCGAGCAGGACTTGAGAGGAAATAACGATGAAAGAATACGAACTCAAATACGGATGCAACCCGAACCAGAAGCCGGCGCGCATCTTCATGGAAAACGGACAGGAGCTGCCGCTGCAGATCTTAAACGGTAGACCCGGCTATATCAATCTGCTGGACGCGATGAACAGCTGGCAGCTGGTCAGAGAGATCCGCGAAGCGCTCGGCGTGTGCGCGGCGGCCTCCTTCAAGCATGTCAGTCCGACCTCGGCGGCCATCGGACTTGTAATGAGCGAACGCCAGAAAAAGGCGTTTTTCGTGGATGACATCGAAGGACTGGACGCATCGCCGATCGCGACGGCTTATGCACGTGCCAGAGGCACGGATCGCATGAGCTCATTCGGCGACTGGATCGCGCTGTCTGACACCTGTGATGTGACCTGCGCGAAGCTGATCGCAAGAGAAGTGTCCGACGGCATCATCGCCCCGGATTATGAAGCGGAAGCGCTGGAGATCCTGAAGGCAAAGCGCAAGGGCAGCTACAATATCATCCGCATGGATGTTGATTATCAGCCGGAACTGACCGAACGTAAGCAGGTCTTCGGCATCACCTTTGAGCAGCGCAGGAACGATTTTCGGATTGATGCGGACTTGCTCAAGGAGATCGTGACAAAAAACAAAAATATGACCGAGGAAGCAAAGCGTGACCTGATCCTCGCACTCATCACGCTCAAATATACACAGTCCAATTCCGTCTGCTATGCCGAAAACGGACAGACCATCGGCGTCGGCGCCGGGCAGCAGTCCCGGATTCACTGCACCAGGCTGGCAGGCGAAAAAGCGGATAAATGGCATCTCCGGCAGCACGATCGGGTGCTCGCTCTGCCGTTTAAGCAAGAAATCAAACGTGCCGAACGTGACAATGCGATCGATGTCTATCTTTCAGAGGACTATGAGGACGTGATCGGCGACGGGAACTGGCAGCAGTTCTTTACCGAGCAGCCGGAGGTGTTCGCGCGTAGCGAACAACGAGCCTATCTGGCATCCTTATCCGGTGTGTGCCTTGCCTCCGACGCATTCTTCCCGTTCGGCGACAATATCGAGCGCGCGGCCAGAAGCGGTGTGACCTATATCGCGCAGCCGGGCGGCTCGATCCGCGACGATCTGGTGATCGAGGCATGCGATCGCCATAATATGGTGATGGCCATGACCGGTATGCGCCTGTTCCATCACTAATACAAACTAAGCAGACGGCAGAGGCAGAGCTTCTGCCTGTTTGTGCAGGATACGATATATTGCGACTTGAGACGAAAGCAGGAGAGAAACGAATGAAAGTTATGGTAGTCGGCGGCGGCGGCAGAGAGCACGCCATCATCAAAAAACTCAAAGAAAATCCAAGTGTGGAGGTCATTTACGCATTGCCCGGCAACGGCGGCATCGCAGCCGACGCGGTCTGCGTGGAGATCGGCGCGAAGGAGATCGACAAGATCGCGGATTTCGCGGCGCAGCATCAGATCGATCTGGCTGTCGTGGCGCCGGATGATCCGCTGGTGCTTGGGGCGGTCGACGCTTTGCAGGCCCGCGGCATTAAGACCTTTGGCCCGAACAAGCGCGCGGCCATCATCGAGGGTAGCAAGGCCTTTGCCAAGAACCTGATGAAAAAATATCACATTCCGACGGCCGCTTATGAAACATTCCGCAATCCGGCGGCAGCCATCGCCTATCTGGAACAAGCGGAGATGCCGATCGTGATAAAGGCCGATGGTTTGGCATTGGGAAAGGGCGTCGTGATCGCCGAGACATTGGAAGAAGCCAAGGCGGCGGTTCATTCCATGATGGAGGATAAGGTGTTCGGGGAAAGCGGCAGTTGCATCGTGATCGAGGAATTTCTGACCGGACCGGAGGTCTCGGTCCTGGCGTTCACCGACGGTAAGACAATGGTGCCGATGGTCTCCGCGATGGATCACAAGCGGGCGCTGGACGGCGACCGCGGACTGAATACCGGCGGGATGGGCACGATCGCGCCGAATCCGTATTACACCCCGGAGATCGCGGAACGCTGCATGCAGGAGATTTTCCTCCCGACGATGGAAGCGATGAACCGCGAGGGTCGGACGTTCAGCGGCTGTTTGTATTTTGGCCTGATGCTGACCGAAAAAGGTCCGAAAGTCATCGAATACAACTGCCGTTTCGGCGATCCGGAAACACAAGTGGTCCTGCCGCTTTTGGAGAGCGACCTTTTGGACATCATGCTCAAGATCTATGACGAACGGCTGGCTGAGGCGGACGTGAGATTTGCTAAGGAAAACGCGTGCTGCGTGGTCATGGCCTCCGCAGGTTATCCGAAGAAATATGAGACCGGTTTTGCGATCACGATGCCGCAGGACAAAAATATCTATGTCGCCGGCGCGAAGCGGACGGATGGAAAGCTGCTGACTGCAGGCGGCCGGGTACTCGGCGTGACGGAAACGGCGCCGACGCTGGCGGAAGCCGTCGGGAAGGCTTATCAGACAGTGGCAGAAGTGCATTTTGAAAACGCATATTACCGGAACGATATCGGCGCACGCGCATTGGCGGCAGAAAGGAACTGAGGCGAAATGGTTTACCGAATTTACGTAGAAAAAAAAAGCGGCCTCGACCATGAGGCGCAGAACTTAAAAAATGATCTTTCCCAGTTGCTCGGTATCCGCGGTATTCAAAATGTCCGTGTGCTGAATCGCTACGATGCGGAGGGTCTGGATCGGGCGCTGTTTGACTACGCGGTCAAGACGGTTTTTTCGGAGCCGCAGTTGGATCGGGTCTGCGAGAGTCTGCCGCAGGCAGACGTGCTGTTTGCGGTGGAATATCTGCCGGGACAGTTTGACCAACGGGCATCTTCGGCGGCGGAATGCATCCAGATCATTTCCCGCGGGGAGCGTCCGACCGTGCGCACCGCAAAGGTTTATGCCATCGATGGCGACTTGCGCGCGGAAGAGATCGAAAAAATAAAGAAATATGTGATCAATCCGGTGGAAGCACGGGAAGCGGCGCTGGCGTTGCCGGAAACGCTGGCGGTGAATTATGAGATCCCGCAGACGGTCGAGATGATCGAGGGCTTTTGCGGATACAGCGACGCGCAGCTGGCGGACCTGATCGCGGCGCGCGGGCTGGCGATGGATTTGGCGGACAGTCAGTGCTGCCGGGCTTATTTCGCGAGCGAACATCGGGATCCGACGATCACCGAGATCAAGATGATCGATACCTATTGGTCCGATCACTGCAGACATACGACCTTTAACACCGTGATCGACGACGTGCAGTTTGCGGACGAGACCCTGCAGGCGGCTTATCAGCGTTATCTGGATGCGAGAACATTCGTCGAGCGCAACAAACCGGTGACTTTGATGGACATTGGGACGATTGCGGCGAAGGTCCTCAAAAAGCAGGGCAAGCTGGACGGACTGGACGAGTCCGAAGAGATCAATGCCTGCACCGTCAAGATCAAGGTCGAGACGGAGGGTCGGGAGGAAGACTGGCTGCTCTTGTTCAAGAATGAGACACACAATCACCCGACCGAAATTGAACCATTTGGCGGTGCGGCAACTTGCGTGGGCGGTGCGATCCGTGACCCGCTTTCGGGGAGAAGTTATGTTTACGGCGCGATGCGTGTGACCGGCGCGGGGGATCCACTGACGCCGATCGCGGAGACACTGCCGGGCAAGCTGCCACAGCGGAAACTGGTCACAACGGCAGCGGCAGGTTACAGCTCTTATGGCAATCAGATCGGACTGGCCACCGGACAAGTCGACGAGATCTATCATCCGGGCTATGTCGCCAAGCATATGGAGATCGGCGCGGTCATCGCGGCGGCACCGGCAGAAAATGTGATGCGCGAGGTACCGGTGGCGGGAGACAAGGTCATTCTGCTCGGCGGCAAGACCGGCAGAGATGGCTGCGGCGGCGCGACCGGTTCTTCCAAATCACATACCGCATCTTCTTTGGAGACCTGCGGCGCGGAAGTGCAGAAAGGAAACGCGCCGGAAGAACGTAAATTGCAGCGACTGTTCCGTAACCCGCAGGCGTCGCGGCTGATCAAACGCTGTAACGACTTTGGGGCAGGCGGCGTATCGGTCGCCATCGGCGAACTGGCGGACGGTCTTTTGATCGATCTGAACAAGGTTCCGAAAAAATATGACGGGCTTGACGGCACCGAACTGGCGATCAGTGAATCGCAGGAGCGCATGGCGGTCGTGGTACGCGCAGAAGATGTCGATTGTTTCTGTGAACTCGCGCGCGCGGAAAATCTGGAAGCGACCGTGGTGGCTGCCGTCACGGAAGAACCACGCCTGGTCATGACCTGGAACGGTAAGAAGATCGTGGATATCGCGCGCGCCTTTTTGGACTCGAACGGCGCGGAAAAACATATCACCGTGGAGGCGCCGCAGGCAGTTTGGAAGGCGGCGCAGGCAGGTGCAGGCGCGGCCGGTCAGAATATGGCAGCGGCCACAGCCCCTGCAGCGATCGCGTCGCCGCAGGAGGCCGCAGGCGCGGCCGCGACCTTTACGGAACGGATGCGTGCGCTGGCAGGAAACCTAAATATCTGTTCCCGCCGCGGACTTTCCGAACGCTTTGACTCTACGATCGGTGCGGGAACGGTACTGATGCCGTTCGGCGGCAAGTATCAGAGAACACCGGCGCAGTGCATGATCCATAAGATCTCACTGGAACACGGGGATACGAAGACCTGCAGTTTGATGTCCTGGGGCTATAACCCGTTCATCACCGAACAGAGTCCTTATCATGGGGCCTACCTTGCGGTCGTGGAATCCGTTTCCAAGTTAGTGGCAGCCGGGGCTTCTTTTGAAGCGGTTTATCTTTCCTTCCAGGAATACTTTGAAAAATTAGGCAAGGACGCGGTGAAGTGGGGCAAGCCGTTCGCGGCTCTGCTGGGCGCGCTGGATGCGCAGCTGGTTTTGGAAGTCGCGGCCATCGGCGGCAAGGACTCCATGAGCGGCACCTTTGAAGACCTTTCCGTTCCCCCGACCTTGGTGTCCTTTGCTGTTACGACAGATCAGGTGGATCATATCGTTTCACCGGAATTCAAACAGGCCGGCGACCCGGTTTATCTGCTGCAGCCGCAGTTGAATGCAGAGGGACTGCCGAGCGGCGATTCCCTGCGCGAGCTTTATGCTGCGGTCACGGCGCTGATGCGCGCGGGACTGGTCAAAGCCTGCTGGACGCCGGGCATGGGCGGCATCGCGGAGGGCGTGCTGAAGATGGCGCTGGGCAACCGCATCGGCTTCTGCTTTGATGCGGCATTGCCTGCGGACGTGGATCTCTTTGGCAATCAATATGGTTCTTTCCTGCTGGAGGTCGATGCGGTTGCCCTGGTCGATGCCAAGGCTTCCGCGGAAGCGGATGCGGGACTGAGCGACGATGCGGCTTGCGGAAAGCAGGTCGCGCAAGCGGGCGATGCAGACGGTGAACTGTCCATGATTTTGGCAAGCCTCGAGGAAGCAGTCCTGCTTGGGGAAACCACCGAGGTCTATGCCCTGCAATACGGCAGCGAACGGCTGGAAATGCCGGAACTTGAGAAGATTTATGAGGACAAGCTGGAACCGGTTTATCCTTGCAACATTAAGACAGAAGAAACGGCGCCGACCCTGATCGACAGCCCGGCTGAAGAGATTTTTCGGGCAAACGTCAGATGTGCAAAGCCGCATGTGCTGATCCCGGTCTTCCCGGGAACCAACTGCGAATATGATACGGCGAAAGCCTTTGCGGCAGCCGGTGCGGAGCCGGAGATCTTCGTGCTCAACAATTTGAGCGCGGATGCGGTCACACGTTCGGTCACAGACTTTGCAGCGAAAGTGCGGGAAAGCCAGATGATCTTCATTCCGGGCGGATTTTCCGGTGGGGATGAACCGGACGGTTCCGGCAAGCTGATCACGGCGTTCTTCCGCAATGCGGAGATCAAAGAGGCTGTCACGACACTGCTGGGCGAGCGCGATGGCTTGATGGCCGGTATCTGCAACGGCTTCCAGGCACTGATCAAGCTGGGTCTGGTGCCTTACGGCAAGATCATCGACACGGATGAGACCTGCCCGACGCTGACCTATAACCGGATCGGACGTCACCAGTCCAAGCTGGTGCAGACGCGCATTGTTTCCAATCGTTCTCCATGGCTGGCAGGCGTACAGCCGGGCGAAGTCTATACGGTCCCGATCTCCCATGGCGAGGGACGTTTCATGGCGTCGGAGGCGCTTTTGACCGAGTTGGCGGCAAACGGACAGATTATTACCCAGTACGCGGATCCGGACGACAACGCGACGATGGATATCCAGTATAACCCGAACGGTTCCGCCTGGGCGGTCGAGGGTATCATCTCCCCGGATGGCAGAGTCCTCGGCAAGATGGGGCATTCCGAACGTATCGGCAGCGGACTGTATCAGAACGTACCGGGGCGTTTCGACATGCAGATGTTCGCGTCTGCGGTCCGGTATTTCAAATAGAACGCATTTCGAACGAACTTTCAAAATGCAGATTTGCCTATGTAAAAAAAGAAAGGAGCAGCTCATGATGGGCTGCTCTTTTGATATAAGGCATGGATTTTGCGCAAGAACTGATCCAGCAGAAAGATTGATTTTGCAGATGGTATGATCCCGCAGATAGTATGATCCCGCAGGTGATAATTCTGCAGCAAGTGTGATCTTGCGGAACTCCTTACTCCCGGCAAGCGTCTTTTGGAGAAAACGGATCCTGCAGCGCGTTATCACGTTTGTGTCAGGTAGTCTTCCGCCATGTGCGCGGCGACGGCGCCGTCGGCAGCGGCGGTCACGACCTGGCGCAGCGGTTTCGTGCGCAGGTCACCGGCTGCGTAAACGCCGGGGAGCGAGGTCTTGGTTGTCTCGTCTGCGATCAGATAGCCGTTTTCGTCCATGGCTAACTGGTCTTTGTACAGCGCGGTGACCGGCTTGCGGCCGATGCTGACAAAGAGACCGTCGACAGGAATGGTCTCTTCCGCGCCGCTTTTTACATTGCGCACGCGAATGCCGGACAGCCGCGGCGGGTGTGCAGGGCTTGCGGCAGCCGCATCCGAGGCAGCGCCGGCAGAAGCGCCGACCGGCGGTGAAGAGAATGTATCGGCTGTGCCTGCATTGTCTGCATCGGCTGGAGTGTCAGCCACGGACGAGAGCGGCGGCTCAGTGAGCAAGGCGGTGACGATGGTATCCGGCAGGAAGGTGATGTTGTTCGTCTCCGCCAGCGCGCCGTGATAGACTTCGGAGGCGCGCAGGGTATCGCGGCGGTGGATCAAGAGCACCTTTTCGGCGATGCGGGCAAGCGTCAAGGCATCGGTCACTGCGGAATTGCCACCGCCGATGACCGCGACGTTTTTGCCGCGAAAGAACATGCCGTCGCAGACCGCGCAGTGGCTGAGGCCGTGTCCGAGCAGTTCCTTTTCGCCGGGCAGGCCGAGTTCCTTGGCTTCCGCGCCGGAGGCCAGCACGACGGTGCGGGCGAGATATGTTTGGGCGGATGTTTGGATCTCTTTTGGGTCAGCCGAAAGATGAACCGCGCGTACTTCAGCCATTTTGCTCTCTGCGCCGAAGCGGAGCGCGCCGTTTTTCATCTTTTCCCCGAGTGAAAAACCATCGATGCCGGTATCAAAGCCGGGATAATTATCGATCTGCGCAGTCAGTGCCATCTGCCCGCCGGGCGTGAGCTTTTCGAGGATCAGCACCGAAAGACCGGCGCGCGCGGCGTATAAGGCGGCGGTATAACCGGCCGGACCGCCGCCGATGACGACCATATCATAAATTTTTGCAGCTTCCGGTGCGGACGGAAGCGATGGATTCTTTTGACTCATAGATGTACCTCATGGATTCGGATTGCATGATATCAATCGTTCTTACAAATACTATACCCGAAAACCGAAAAGAAACACAGGGAAAAAAAGAAACTGTGAAATATTGACATTTTCGTAAAATGAGAGTACAATAAAAAGGAATAATCTGTAAAAACAGGACGGAGGGAGTGAAAAAATGGAGCGCATCATCCTTTATCTTCTGGCACTGGCGAACCTGGGCGTGGGACTGGCCCTTTTTTATCGGAAGCCGCGGCCGTTCGGGCGCAGGACCTATGAGGATTATCTGGAAGAAGCACGGAGAAGGAACCAGGTGAAGCGTGTGTGAAATCGCTTGCCTTTTGGCATTTTTTGCGGTGAAAACATTTACAAAGGCTTGAGAATATGGTATCTTATTAAGATGGATGGCGTGTGTGCATATGCTGTCCGCAATGAGAACAAAGGCGAATAGAAGAACAACATGAAGAAGATTCTGATCTATCTGATGCGCTTCGGACTGCAGGTGATCTACGGCATTCTGAAGCTTTTTCCGACGAAAAAGAATAAGGTCGTTTTTTTGAGCAGGCAGTCCGATACGCCGACCCCGGATTTCGAGATGGTGCAGCAGGAACTGCGCCGCGAAGACCCGGCTGTCGAAATCGTGACGATCTGCCATCGGCTTGAGGGAGCCGGCAGCGGCGGCGTTTCGGGGATGCTGACTTTTGCAGGTTCTACCCTGCGCAGCATGTATCACATGGCTACGGCCTCCGTCTGTGTCCTGGACGCGTATTGGCCGGCCGTTTCCCTTTTGCACCACAAAAAATCGCTGACCGTGATCCAGATGTGGCACGCACTCGGCAAGATCAAGCAGTCCGGCTATCAGACGCTGGGCAAGGCATCCGGCCGCGGCGCCGAGATGGCACGCCTGATGAAAATGCACGAAAACTACGATTATATCATCGCCGGAGGCAAGGCGTGGAACCCGTTCTATGAAAGATCCTTCCACCAGCCGCAGGACAAGCTCGTCAACTGCGGGCTGCCGCGGATCGATCGCCTGCTCGGGGAGCGGGAGGAAAATCGCAGACGGTTCTTCGCGGCCTATCCGGAATTAAAAGAGAAAACAATCATTCTTTACGCGCCGACGTTCCGCAAGAACATCGAACTGCATTGGGAGACGCTGATCCAGGCAGTCTCCGCGCAAAACAGCAAAGCATTGGCGGCCGCGTACAGCAGCAAAGCAGCGCAGGCGGCCGCGCAGGGTGGGACTGCGTTGGCATGTGATCCGGGTGTGACGGACATGCCGGAACAGGGACCGTATGTGCTGATCGTCAAAGGACACCCGAACCAGCCGCTTGTTTCCGATGATCCGGTCGTTTGGGACTGTCCGGATTTTCGCGCGGTAGATCTTTTGGCGGTCTGTGATTACCTGATCACCGACTATTCCGCGATCGCGCTGGAGGGCGCGGTGCTCAACCGACCGACGTATTACTTTGTCTACGACTACGAAGAATACAGAGAAAAGAACGGTATGAACATCGACCTGTTTGAAGTGATGCCGGGCTGTGTGTTCCGGGACGCAAACACGCTGATGCAGCGTCTTGCGCAAGGGGATTATCCGCAGGAAGTCTTAGATGCTTACAGAGCGAACTATCTGCCGGAACACCTCGGGACTTCGACCGTGCAAATCGCGCAGCTGATCCGCGCACATCTGGGATAAACCGGAGTGCCGAAAGCAGGCACGAAAAAAAGACAGGAATCTGAATTTATAAATATTTGAAAGCGAAACAACAGAGGAAACTATGGACTTTTTTCAATTTACAAGATGGGGCATCAAAAAGACGAAGCTGTTCCTGCTCTATTGGAGGCGGATCGTATTCGCGAAGAACTATTTCAAATGCCCATGGTACAAAAAGATCAAAGCCAACATCTGCGGCGGCTTTCTGGCTGATCAGTGGATGCTCTACGATTTTGATCACAACGACCGGCACGAATATCTGTCGGAATTCGACTGGTATCGTTCCAGATATATCAACGAGCCGTTCGATTTTGTCTGCAACAACAAGATCGCTTCGGCGGAGATCCTTAAGCAATATGTCCGAGTACCGGAAAGCTACATGCTCAAAAATCGCGGCTTTTTATCCGGCTTTGCCAGCGAGGATATGGAATATGAAGACGCGCTGACCCTGCTCAAGGAAAAAGGAAGCTATTTTTTCAAGCCGTACGGCAAGGGAAAGGGCACGGGCGTGGTCATCATGACTTACGATTACGAAAAGGATCTGCCGTGCATCGATTTGAAACCGCTCAGCAAAGAAGATTTTCTCAAGTATCTGAGAGAGCGCGACGACTGGTTCTTAAGCGAGGCGATGAAGCAGCACCCTTATCTGGACGAGATCTATGACAAGACGGTCAATACCATCCGCTTCATCACGCTCAAAGACCCGAAGACGCATAAGTTCAAGGTGTTCTTTGCGGTCCAGCGCATCGGCACCAAGGAGACCATTCCGGTGGACAACGGCAGCCGCGGCGGTCTGGTGGCGAACATCGATCTGGAAACGGGCGTGCTCAGCGAGGCCAGATGCCTGCATAACCGCAATGTTTACAAGGTGCATCCGGATTCGGGCGCGCTGATCGAGGGCGTACAGGTGCCGGGCTGGCAGCCGCTCAAGGAGGATATGCTGCATCTGGCAGAAAAACTGCCGTATATGCACTTTATCGCCTGGGACATCCTGATGACGGAGGAAGGACACTGCATCATCGAGGCCAATACCTCGTCCGGCGTCAATATCATCCAGCTCTGGGGCGGGCAGCGCAACAGGGAGCTGGGCGATTTTTACCGTTATCATAAGGTCATCAAATAAGAGGATTGCATGAAATATATTATTATGGCCGACGGGAAGGGCACCCGTTGGAACAATTATCACGATATCCCCAAGCATCTGATCGAGATCGGCGGCGAAACGCTGCTGGCGCGGACGGTCCGGCTACTCGGTGAAAACGACCCGCAGGCGGAGATCGTGATCACTTCACATGATCCGCGCTATGAGGTACCGGGCGCAAGGCGCTACGAGCCGCAGAACAACCATCTGGAAATCGACCGGTTTACGGAAGAGCTGATCGCGGATGACGAGTGCTTCCTTTATGGCGACACCTTTTACTCGGAGCATGTGATCGAAAAAATCGTTCAGACTCCTGCGGAGAAGCTCCTGTTTTTCGGCAATGAACGGTCCATCGTGGCGATCAAGGTCGCGGACGGCGCGCTGTTTCGACAGCATGTGGATCGGGTGCGGGAACTTTTCCTCGCGGGTAAAATAGAAAAATGTATCGGATGGCAGGTATACCAATCCTTTACGGGACTGCCGTTCGGTGAAAAAAAGATCGCCGCCGATTATATTCTGATCCAGGACGGCACAGAGGACTTTAACTCCCCTGAAGACTACAACAGGAGGACAGCAAGATAAATGGGACTGAAAAAACTGGTCGTTGACGCTTTGGCGCTGGGGCCGACATCGAGAGGATTTACCGGAGGCGAAGCGCGTCGCTGGGTGCGGGAGTCTTACCGGCACAGAACCCGTGACTACGGATTTTCCAAAAAAGAAACACGCTGGGCATTGCGCCACGGCTTCCTGCCGGAGCAGGTCGCGAAACTCGGCATCACCGAGGAAAACGTAGCGGACTATATTTCCGCAAAGGATTACGCGTTCCTCCGGCCGTTGAACGGGACTTACAGCAAGTGGATCACCGATAAGGTGACCATGCATACGATCTTCAAGCCGTTCCGCGGGTATATGCCGACGGTCTATTACCAGATCAGCAAGCGCTATGACGAAACCGTGCTGATCCCGCTGTATGACGATCACGCGGGCGATACGTTCGACGATCTGTTCGCGCTGGTTCGTGAAAAAGGCGCGGTGACGGTTGCCTCCGCCAATGGCGGCTACGCCAGCCCACTGGAATACGAAGAAGGAAGATTTTATCTGGAAGGCCGGGAACGCTCGACCGAAAAGATTGAGAAGATCCTCCGGGATTACACGGTTACGCTGGTCGTGAAGGAAAAGGTGAATCTCAGTCCGGATACCGATTACGGCGTGCTGAATCTCATTGTATTTAATGAATTCGGTGACAATCCGGTGATCGGCGACGGCTATTTTGTCTTTGACGAATACGAGAAAAAATCTCTGAAGGTTCTGGCGATGAAAAAATCCGACAGTCTGGAAGAAGCGGACGTAGAGGAAGAGATCTACCGCGACATCAAAGCCGAAGCCTGCGACGTGGCGGACGGCAGCTGGCGCGGCAGACCAATCCCGCACTGGGACGAGATCACCGATGTGATCCGGCGGCTTTGCGTTTTCGTGCCGCAGCTGGAGTTTTTCTGCGCGGAGATCGTGGTCTCCGAGGGTGGCTTTAAGATCATGAACCTGCTGAACCACCCGGAATATCCGACGGCGAAACCCTTCAGCAAGGAGACTTCCGCCTATCTGAAACGCAAAGTGGAGCAGAAAAAAGAAGCCTATGCCGGAGCCGGTATACGCATCAGCCGCGCGCTGCATAAGATGCACCTGCGCATCCGGGCAAAGTTCGCGCGGACGTTTTATCCGAAGGGACTGGTGCCGTATCAGTCCACGCGATGGATTTCCAACGTCTGGCATGATTTTTGGACGAACAAGGAAGCAAGCTTTTCGGAAAAAATGTGGGCCTACAAGCACGGGTTCCTATCCTACCGGATCCCGCAGTACGGCATTACCGAGGAAAATTTCGGCGAGTACATCTCCGATTTTGAATACAAGTGGCTGCGCCACATCAATCCGAAGTACCGGAAATGGATGGAAGACAAGATCACCGTCAAGTATGTCTGTTCGGATTACAACGAATGCTTCCCGGCGTACTATTATCACATCATCTGCAAAAACGGCGACAACAAGGTCATTTCGATGATGGATCTGCCGGAGGGCTATACCAACAGCTTTGAAGATATTTTCCGCCTAGTGGAGGAAAAGGGTGTGCTGGCACTCAAGCCGGACGAGGGCTCCCACGGAGACGGCTTCTACAAGTTCACCTGTGAAAACGGACAGTACCAGCTTAATTACAAAGATGTGACCAAGCAACAGGTGCTGGATATCCTGGAGGATATCGAGAACCAGTATCTGGTCACCGAATATATCAATATGTGCGACGAGCTCAAGGCCGTTTATGACGGCGCGGTCAACACCGTGCGCATGATCGTCTTCAAAAAAGACGGCAAGAACCCGCAGATCGGCAACGCCTATGTGCGCTTCGGCTCCAAGAAGACCGGAGCGGTGGACAATGTCGGTGCCGGCGGTATGACGGCGACCATCGATGTCGCGACGGGACATTTCCATGACGCCAAGATCGTGATGAATAACACGATTGAGGACTGCCCGATCCATCCGGATACCGGCGTGCCGATCGACGGCTATCTGCCGCACTGGGAACAGGTCAAGCAGCAGGTGCTGGATGTAACGAGATCCATCAAGCAGCTGGAATTTTTCGGTGTCGATCTGGCCGTGACCAACGACGGCATCAAATTCCCGGAGATCAACCGTTTTCCGGACTATCCGGCAGTTGAAAAATATTCCAAACCGACCAGAGAGTATCTGCTCTATAAGCTGGCCGGCAAGAAGCATCACTACGGCTACGATGTGACACCGAACAAGACGCTGGTGCACCTGCCGAAGCGTGATTAGACGCGGCGCGATCCGATCGTGATCACTCTGTGACTCGACGTGATCCGACGCGATCAGGAACGAGGTAAAATTTGAGTACATGCAAAGAAATCATCCAAGATCATCTTGGGTATCGGAAACAGCTCATGAAGCTGGCTAAATCTGATATCAAAAAAACATACAGCGGCGCGGTTCTGGGCTGGGCCTGGGCGATCATCCGTCCGGCGATCCTGATCTTCGTATTCTGGTTCGCCTTTACGATCGGTCTGCGCAAGGGCGGCGATGTGGACGGTTATCCATTCTTCCTGTGGCTGATCGCCGGTATGATTCCATGGTATTATATGCGGGACATGATCGGCGGCGGCGCGGGTTCCATCCGCAGATACCGCTATCTGGTCACCAAAATTAAATTTCCGATCTCCACGATTCCGACGTTTGTCAGCATGTCCTGCATGGCAGTGCATGTCGGGCTTTTGATCATCATGATGCTGATCTTCGCGGGGTTCGGGTATCTGCCGACCATCTACTATCTGCAGCTCCCGGTCTACATGTTGATGATGTTTCTGTTTTTTACGGCGTGGGGACTGTTCGCAGGCGTGCTTTCGGCAATCAGCCAGGACTTTCTGAATCTGGTCAAGTCCCTGATCCAGGCACTGTTTTGGCTTTCCGGCATTCTGTATGACGCCAGCAAGATCGAGATCGTATGGGTCAAAAAAATCCTGCTGTTCAACCCGGTCACCATCTGCGCCAATGGATACCGCAATGTATTTATCAAGCACATATGGTTTTGGGAAACTCCGCAGGAGCTGATCAACTATGCGATCGTGCTGCTTGTCATGGCGGTATTGGCTGTATGGGCGTATGGCAGGCTTAAAAAAGAAATCCCGGATGTGCTGTAGGATCTGCAGCCACGGATATGCAAACAGAGGATAAAAATAAAGGTAACTTGATGATGGACAAAACAGTCATTCGATTCGATCATGTGACAAAGATGTACAAGCTGTTCAAGAGTGATCGGCAGCGGTTCAAGTCTTTGTTCAGCAAGCAGGCAACATATAAGGAAAAAATCGCAGTCAATGATCTTTCCTTTTCCATTCAAAAAGGAGAATCTGTCGCGTTGTTCGGCAAGAACGGCGCAGGAAAATCCACGATTCTCAAAATGATCACCGGCGTGACGTATCCGACTTCCGGAGAGATCATAGTCAACGGCAGAGTCAGCGCACTGCTCGAACTGACCGCAGGCTTTGACCCGGAATTTACCGGGCGGGAAAACATTTACTTTCGCGGACAGCTGATGGGACTTTCCGATGCGGAGGTTCGCAAGCTGGAACCGGAGATCATCGAATTCGCGGATCTTGGCGATTATATCGACCAGCCGGTTCGTACCTATTCGAGCGGTATGAAAGCCCGGCTGGGCTTCGCGATCAATGTCAGCATTGAACCGGAGATCCTGATCGTGGACGAAGCGCTCAGTGTCGGCGACAGTGAATTCAAGAAAAAGTGCACCGAAAAGATCAATCATATTGTTAACGAAGAAGACGTAACGTTTTTATTTGTAACGCATTCCACAGGAGTGGCAAAAGCATTCTGCAAACGCGGTATGGTCATGCGGCTGGGAACGCTCCTTTTTGACGGAGATATCGAAGAAGCTGCTGATTTCTACCAGAAGATGCTGGAGGAAGATGCCGCGAGGATTGCGCGGATCAAGAAAAAGAGGGGGATATTTACCGAATGAGCAGAGCAGACAAACGCCGGGAGATCAACGGCACTGAAGTGCCACAGAAAAAAAGTCTGGCACAAAAAATCAAAGAAATGAAGACCTGGAAAAAGATTGTGGCTTTGGTCGTGATCATTCTGCTTCTGGCAGCCGTCATTGGCGGCGCGATCGTATGGAATTATATGAATCGTGTCGTGGACGAGATGCATGAACCGACACCGGAGGACTATGATCTTTCTCTGGTTGGCGTCGACGGCTACATCAATATTCTGCTGCTGGGCGTGGACTCGCGCGATATGAGTAACATCAAAGGCACCCGCAGTGATATGATCATGATCGCCAGCATCAATGAAGAAACCAACGATGTGACCTTGACCTCCGTGTATCGTGATACATACCTGAAGCTGGGTGACACTTCGACGTATGATAAGATCACGCACGCCTGCGTTTACGGCGGACCGGAGATGACGATGAAGTCGCTCAATCAGGCGATGGATATCGACCTCAGCCAGTACATCATCGTAAACTTCAAGACTGTCGCGGACGTGGTCGACGCGGTCGGCGGCATCACGGTCGATGTACAGCAGTACGAGATCAGTCAATTGAACAAATATACGAAGCAGACCGCGAAAAATATCGGCAAAAAGGATTACCAGCTTGTCAAGGAACCGGGCGTGCAGACGCTGGAGGGCGTGCAGGCTGTTTCCTACGGACGGATCCGGAAGGGCACCGGCGATGATATCAAGCGTACGGAAAGAATGCGTACGGTCGTTTCGCTGGTATTTCAGAAAGTCAAAACCATGCCGTTCAGTGATGTGAAAAAAATCATCGACATGGTGGTTCCGCAGGTCAAGACCAACCTGAAGATGAACGATATTCTGGCACTCGGCGTCAGATTGCCGAATTACAATATTTCTTCCGGGAGCGGCTGGCCGTACAAGTGGACAACCGGCTTGATTAAGGGTGTTTCCTATGTCTTCCCGGGTGGCAGTCTGGCCGCAAACACAACCTCGCTGCATCAGGAAGTTTTCGGACAGGAGGATTACACACCATCTTCTACCGTGAACACGATCAGCAATGAGATCCTTCGCCGGATCCAGGCAGCAAGAAACGCGAAGGTGCTGGAAAAAGAAAAAGACGGTGAGAGCGGCAAGGACACGCCGGTGACGCCGACCGATCCGGAACCAACCGATCCGGGCAATATCGACGATCCGGACGACCCGAACTACAATCCGGGTACGGATCCGACCGATCCGACCGATCCGACGACACCAACCGATCCGGCGACGCCGACCGATCCGACCGATCCAAGCACACCGACGGATCCAACGACACCGACCGATCCGACAACACCGACGGATCCGACAACACCGACGGATCCGACAACACCGACCGATCCGGCAGATGAGCCTGCGGCTTCTGCCCAGACGCAGAGCGGCGGACTGACAGGAGGCGCTCCGGTACAAGGCACCTAGAACGGGGCCGGAACCGGCAGAACAATTCCGGACGAACCGATGCACTGACGGACACGGCCGTGCATCCTGCGCACATGTTCTCCCGGGTAAGACCCAGGCATGACAACGCAATCAGAACGACAAAACGACAAAACGAAAAAATCAGATATTCAAGAAAGGAAGCTATCCATCATGGCAAAAGAAAAATTAAACTGGGAAGATGAACAGGTAAGAGATACCTACCGACATACTGCTTCGCACATTATGGCGCAGGCAATTCAGCACCTGTGGCCGGACACCAAATTTGCGATTGGTCCGGCCATCGACAACGGATTCTATTATGACCTCGAATCTGAACACAAATTCACCGAAGAGGATTTCCCAAAGATTCAAAAAGAAATGAAAAAGATCGTGCAGCAGAATCTGCCGCTGGTCAGAACCGAAGTTTCCAGAGAGGAAGCACTCAAATTCTTTCAGGAAAGAAATCAGGACTACAAAGTGGAACTGATCCGGGATCTGCCGGAAGATGCAGTCATCACCTTGTATACACAGGGAGACTTTACGGATCTTTGTGCAGGTCCGCATATGGAATCCACCGGGCAGATTAAGGCGTTCAAACTGATGAGCGTGGCAGGCGCTTACTGGAGAGGTGACTCCGACCGCGCGATGCTGCAGAGAATCTACGCAACCGCATTCCCGACCCAGGAAGAACTCGACGACTATATCGCGAAGCTGGAGGAAGCAAAAAAGAGGGATCATCGCAAGATCGGCAAGGAAATGGATTTATTCATGCTGACGGAAGAAGGTCCGGGATTCCCGTTTTTCCTCCCGAAGGGTATGATCATCCGCAACGAGTTGGAAGCCTTCTGGAGAGCTGAGCACAAGAAGAGAGGATACGAGGAAATCAAGACACCGTTAATTCTCAGTGAGCACCTTTGGAGAACCTCCGGACACTGGGATCATTATAAGGACAATATGTACTTTACCAAGATCGACGGTGAAGACTATGCGATCAAACCGATGAACTGTCCGGGTGCTATGTTGGTCTACAAGCGAAAAATGTGGTCTTACCGCGACTTCCCGATTCGCTGCGGCGAACTTGGACAGGTACACAGACATGAGCTTTCCGGCGCGTTGCACGGTTTGATGCGAGTTCGTACCTTTACGCAAGATGACGCGCATATCTTCATGCTGCCGGAGCAGGTCAACGAGGAGATCAAGGCTGTCGCGAAATTCTGTGATGATGTATACAAGATGTTCGGCTTTGAATACCATGTCGAGCTTTCCACCAGACCGGAGGATTCGATGGGAACCGACGAAGAATGGGAAATGGCAGAGGGCGCGCTCCGCAACGCGATCGAAGAAATGGGCGTTCCGTTCGTCATCAACGAGGGTGACGGTGCGTTCTACGGTCCGAAACTGGACTTCCACCTGCAGGATTCCATCGGCAGAACATGGCAGTGCGGCACGATCCAGTTGGATATGCAGATGCCGCAGAGATTTGACCTGACTTATGTCGGACCGGACGGCGAAAAGCACAGACCGATCATGATTCACCGTGTTATTTTCGGTTCGATCGAACGGTTCATCGGCATCCTGATCGAGCACTGTGCCGGCAAGTTCCCGCTGTGGCTGGCTCCGGTGCAGGTAAAGCTTTTGACGGTAACCGACAAGTATGCGCCGTATGCACAGGCAGTTGCGACAAAGCTGGAAGAAGCAGGTCTGCGCGTTGAGGTGGATATCCGCAACGAAAAGATCGGCTACAAGCTCAGAGAAGCCAGAAACGAAAGAGACAGCTATATCTGCGTGATCGGTGAGAGAGAAGCCGAAGCCGGCACGTTGTCTGTCCGCTCGAGTAAAGTCGGTGAACTCGGTGAAATGTCCGTGGAAGACTTCACTGCCAAGCTACTGGAAGAAATCAAGACAAAAGCAATGTAGGGGTGGCATGCAAACAGAAATAGAGAGGCTTCCGGCTTCTCCAACTTGAGATCGATCCTTCGCGATCTGTTGGATTTCGAAAAAACGCAGAAGTGATAGAAAAGCCTGGAATAAGGAGTTTGGAATAAGAAAAAATGAAGTATAAAGATCTGAAATATCTGGAGGTTCCGCTGCCTGAGACAATCGCAAAAGAAAAATGGGGCGGCTTCTTTGAAAACGCACGCAGTCGCATTGCGGCGTACCTGCAGGATGAAACGACGGACTACGCGTTGCGTTGCCGTTTGGAGCTAGAACTGAGCATCTTAAAGAATCTGGAAGAACGGTATACCATCAGCCCGGAGGAGGCGCTTAAAATCCTGCAGAAAAGAATTCCGGACATGACAGCGCAGGAACTGGAACAGCTACGAATGGAGGATAAAGCGGATTGGATCTACAGAAACGGACAAGTACGCTATCTGGACAGCTTTGCGTCTACACTTTACAAGGTTTATCCGCAGATCTGGTCACGGACGGAAGCAGGAGATACCGCCGATTACCACCTGACCGAAGACTATCTGCATAGCTGTCGGGATGGCGCAAGCAGAACGGCACATATCCATATCCGACATGAAGTGGAAATCGCGCCGCATGCGCTGCGCGAGGGACACCCAATCCGGGTCTACATCCCGATCCCACGCGAACGCGACGGTATTACGAACTTCCGGCTGCTGCATTGTTCTCCGCCACCGACCTCCATCTCCGGCGGGTGTGAGGCGCAGCCGACCGTATATTTTGAAGAAACCGCTACGAAAGGACAGGTCTTTGCACTGGAATATGAGTTGGACTATACCGTGTCTTATCATGACCTTGAACGTCTTTTGCAAGAAGCACCGCATACGGTGAAAATGCCGCACACACCGGAAGCACAGAAACAAGTGCCGCCGCAGCATATGCCGGGCATAGCGGAAGATTGCGTGAAGAATCCTTTTGCTCCTTTTTCGCAGGAGAATTTGCAGGAGGAGGCGCCGCACATCCTGTTCACGCCGCATCTTGTCACACTTTGCCGGGAAATTGTCGGCGACGAGACAGAGCCGCTGCGTAAGGCCAGAAAAATCTATGATTTTGTGACAACCAAAATTGATTATCGTTTTGTCCGTGACTACGCGAGCATTGACAATCTGACCGAGTACTGCGCTTTGAATCGCAGGGGCGACTGCGGCATTCAGGCTTTGCTGTTCATCACGCTCTGTCGGATTGCCGGGATCCCTGCACAGTGGGAGTCCGGACTGGCGGCGGAACCAGACTCTGTCGGCGAGCACGACTGGGCAAAGTTCTTCCTTGAAGGTCTGGGTTGGCTTCATGCCGATCTCTCGGGAGGTGGAGCGGCCTATAGAAGAAAGGCATACGACCGTTGGAACTTTTTCTTCGGCAATGTGGAGCCATATCGGATTCCGATCAACAATCGCTTTCAGCATGATTTTTCTCCGGAAAAGCGGTATTTACGGCGAGATCCGTATGACAACCAGTGTGGTGAGATCGAATATGAGGACTGCGGCGTTTACGGTGACGATCTGATCTACCGTCATATTCCGATCGACATCCATCTGAAATAAAGGCAAAACAGGCAGATGACCAAGTAATCGAGTAATTTCGACAGGAAAAAGCCCTGCAGGAAAAAAAACCTGCGGGGTTTTGCTTTCCACGTTTTTACATTGCTTTTTTTGCACCGCTTTTTGACTGTTTTTCGGCAAAAAGATGTCATGCGCGTTTCTTCACAGGCAGTTTGCCGTTGACTTTTTCATGACTTTCTGCAAAATATTAGGACTTAAAACAAAAATACGGACAAAAACTTATTGAAAAAAACGAATTTCGGAAAGGAAAAGCAAAAATCGCCTAACATTTGCTTGTCGTGCAGGACTGAGAAGCCATGCGATTACATCTTTTTGAAGTTTTTACACGGATTTGGGAATGGCCGCCGGGCGCGTTTGCAGAAACACTGTGAGCGCATTGCGGAAACGTCGCGAATGTTCCCGGAAGATCCGAGAATTTTGCAGAAAAATGCAGAAAAATGTCGAAAAAAGTTTGTGGAAAAAACAGGAGAAAAATGGCATAATTAGGGACGGAAGGAGGGGAAAACGCATGGAAAAATATCTGCCGCTTGTCGAGCCGACGCAATGCCGCAAGGTGCCGCTCGATGAGATCCTTTACATACAGCAATGCGGGAGGATCACGCGCATCGTGACCGAGAACGATACCTATTCCAAATACTGCAAGGCGAGAGACTACAAACCGTACCTTGACAGGCGGTTCTTCCCGTGCCTGAAAAGTGTTTTCCTGAATTTTGATCAGGTGCGTGTCATGAAAGATCAAATCGTCTATTTCAAAAACGGCACCAGCTTCGGACTGGGAAGAGAAAATTTTATCCGTACCAAGCAGGCCTTTGCGGCATATATGCAGAAACTATTTTAAATTTTTCTTGCATTTTTGTACAAAATATAGTAAAGTAACAAATGGTATGTGCAAATCTGTCATACCATGTAAATCAAGCACATCGCTCATCCGAGAAGGTTGCCGCGTTTCCCTGACATAAGGGTGCCGAACGGCAGGCGGTATGAGACTCTAGGGCGATGGAAGCAAAAAACCAGGAGGAACAAAAATGGCAGTAATTTCAATGAAACAATTACTCGAAGCAGGTGTGCATTTCGGACACCAGACCAGAAGATGGAACCCGAAGATGGCTCCTTACATCTTCACAGAAAGAAACGGAATCTACATTATCGACTTACAGAAGACGGTAAAGAAAATTGACGAAGCTTATGACTTCATGAGAAGTGTCGGCGAATCCGGCAAGCCGATTCTGTTTGTAGGAACCAAGAAGCAGGCTCAGCAGGCAATCGTTGATGAAGCAACCAGATGCGGACAATACTATGTAAGCGAAAGATGGCTTGGCGGCATGCTGACAAACCACAAGACGATCGCCAAGAGAATCCAGAGACTCAACGACATCCGCAGAATGGAAGAAGACGGCACATTCGAAAAGCTGGCAAAAAAAGAAGTGATCAAACTGAGAGCAGAAGCTGACAAACTGGAAAAGTTCTTAGGCGGCATCAAGGATATGAAGGGAATGCCTGGTGCATTATTTGTGGTTGACCCTAAGAAAGAAAGAATCGCAGTCAAAGAAGCAAGAATCCTGGGAATTCCGATCGTTGGTATCGTTGATACAAACTGTGACCCGGATGATGTTGACTATGTAATTCCTGCAAACGACGATGCGATCAGAGCGGTAAAACTGATCGCGGCAAGAATGGCTGACGCTATCATCGAAGCAAACCAGGGTGAAAGCTTTGACGAAGGAACTCCGGCTGAAGAAACTCCTGCAGAGGAAGCTGAAGCATCCGCTGAAGAAGCTGCTGCTGAAGAATAAGTCGTATTCGACCAAACCTTAAACGAAAAAACCACAGGAGGAAAAGAAAATGGCTGTTACTGCTCAGATGGTAAAAGAATTAAGAGAAATGACCGGCGCAGGCATGATGGACTGCAAAAAGGCATTAGTAGAAGTTGACGGCAACATGGAAGCTGCAGTTGACTATTTAAGAGAAAAAGGACTTGCGAAGGCTGCGAAGAAAGCTGGCAGGATCGCTGCAGAGGGCTTGGTCAAGATCGCTTTTTCGGACGATCACAAAACGGCTGCAATCGTTGAAGTGAATTCCGAAACTGACTTTGTTTCCAAGAACGAAGAATTCGTAAAGTTTGTAGAAGACCTTGCAAAACTCGCGCTGACTGCACAGTCCAATGACATTGAAGCATTCAAGGCAATGGAATTTGACGGCGCGACTGTTGCGGACGCGTTAACGGCGAAGATCGCAAAGATTGGTGAAAACATGTCCGTCAGAAGAATTGAGAAAGTATCCGGCGATATCATCGCTTCCTACGTTCACGGCGGCGGTAGAATCGGCGTTATTGTTGTCGGAAACGGCGAAGCGACCGATGCTGCAAAAGAAGCTTTAACGAACGTTGCCATGCAGGTTGCGGCGATGAGCCCGCAGTATGTCAGCAGAAACGACATCTCCGCGGATGAACTTGCGAAAATCAGAGAGATCACGCTGGAAAGCGCATTAAACGATCCGTTCTCCCTACCGAAGCCAATCTTAAACGCATTGCTGGATAAGGCTGTTAACGGTGTTTGGAATGCGGAAGATGTTGCGATCTTAGAAGAAAAGAGAAACGACAAGAGCTTCAATTTCAATTACCTGCCGAATTTCCTTTCGCAGGACGCGAAGGAAAAGCTTGCGGAACTTGCTGTTGCCGATAAGGCGGAAATCTCCGCAAACAAGATTTTCCTTGGACTGGTAGAAGGACGTGTTTCCAAGCAATTAAAAGACATCTGCCTTCTTGACCAGACTTATGTAAGAGCTGAAGATGGCAAGCAGAGTGTTGCGAAGTATCTCGAATCTGTAAGCAAGGATCTTTCCATCGCGAAGATCGTACGTTTCGAAGTCGGCGAAGGCATCGAAAAGAAGGAAGAAGATTTCGCAGCAGAAGTAGCTGCACAGCTGAAATAATTCGCGAATCAGCGAAATGGCCCGCACGCATACAGAATCCGTCTGCGTGCCTTGCAAACCCGTGCGAAAGCACAAACCACTTTTTTATCGTCAACAACACCAAGACCTCGCAGAATCTAGGATTTTGCGAGGTCTTTTCCTACCGAAAATCGAAACTCCATCGATCGCAAACGCAGTGTTCGGTATCCGTGATCCGGAACGATCCGTTATTGCGGGCACCAGCCTGCTGCGTATACTGCGCAAACTCCCAAACTTATGAAGGAAGCAAGAAAGATGTAATGAGTGGGCGTCTAGCCTCTGCGTTAGCGTTGAGTTTTCGACATTTCTTTTATATTTTGTTGGAAATTGCGAATATAAACTAAAAAAAGACGGCCTTAAATAGTATCGGATATGCCGAGCAGACAAGAACTCGTTTGGTGTTGCGCAAGAATGGCAAAGGACAAGCGGAATCACTGGAGTCTCAAAAACCGCTTGCACCACGTCTGCGATCATACATTTCGAGAAGATCATTCCCCTGCAAACGACAGAAGGAATGACTTGACAGGTCAAGAAAAATTCGCTATTCTAAAATATATGTAAATTTATTGTGCAGCGAGTAGAAGGAAAATGCCTATGACACAAGAGAAAAAATATCTGCGCCATCATCTGACCACCTTTCAAATGATGATTTTGGGCTTTGCAGTGTTGATTTTGACTGGCGCGGCACTGCTGATGCTTCCGGTCTCCAGCGCGGCGAGGATTTGGACATCGTTTCATGAATCTTTGTTTACAGCAACCTCTGCGGCATGCGTTACGGGACTGGTCGTGGAGGACACCGGCAGTTACTGGTCCGGCTTCGGACAATGGGTGATTTTAGCGCTGATTCAGATCGGAGGCCTCGGTGTAATCACGGCTGCCGTTACTTTTTTACTGCTTGCGGGAAAAAATGTTTCGTTAAAGGAACGCAGCGCGATGCAGGAAGCCATTGCGGCGCCGTCGGTCGGCGGCATTGTGCGTTTGACGAGGTTCATCCTCAAGGGAACGTTTTTGATAGAGTTTTTCGGAGCGTTGCTTCTGCTGCCGACCTTTTGTGCGGATTATGGTCGGAAAGGAATCTGGATGGCGGTCTTTCATTCCATCTCGGCTTTCTGCAATGCGGGCTTTGATATTTTAGGACAGGAAGAGAATCTATATCCGTCCCTGACAAGCTATGCGGATAGTCCGGCAGTGAATTTGGTTGTGATGCTGCTGATTATCCTCGGCGGAATCGGTTTTTTGACGTGGCATGATATTTACCAGAATCGCTTTCAGATATGGCGTTACCAGCTTCAGAGCAAAGTGATTCTTGTTATGACAGGGCTCTTGATTTTTTTACCGGCTTTGCTTTTCTTCTTTTCGGATTTTGCGGACATGCCATTTAAGGACCGCGTGCTGCTGTCTCTGTTCCAGGCGGTTACACCAAGAACTGCGGGCTTTAATACCGCGTCGCTTACCCAAATGAGCGATGTCTCACAGGCAGTGACTACCGGACTGATGCTGATTGGCGGAGCACCGGGATCAACCGCCGGCGGTATGAAGGTAACAACCTTGGCGGTACTTTTTGCCTCTGCGGCAGCAACCTTTCGGCGCCGCCCGGAGACCTCGATCTTTCGGCGCCGGATTGACCATGAGGTCATTCGAAATGCAGCGACGATACTGATACTATATCTGACACTGCCGTTTGTAGGCGCCGCGATGATCAGCATGAGTGAAAAGCTTCCGTTGGGGGCATGCTTGTATGAGACTGCGTCCGCAGCAGGAACCGTTGGCTTAACACTTGGACTGACTCCGCAGTTGGGTGTGTTGCCACAATACATTTTGATCCTGTTGATGTTTTTGGGCCGGGTGGGCGGACTGACCTTGATTTACGCAGCCTTTTCCGGTCATGAAATCATTTACGCACGTTTTCCGAAAGGAAATATCACGGTTGGATAGGAAAAGAGGAATCAAAGTATGAAAAATATTTTACTGATTGGGCTCGGACGTTTCGGGCGCCACCTTGCGGAACAGTTAAATCAATTAGGACATCAGGTTATGGCGGTCGATAAAAGCGAGGAGCGTGTCAATGCCTGCATGAATTTTGTCACAAATGCGCAGATTGGCGACAGCACCTGCATAGATTTCCTGCAGTCGTTGGGTGTAGGAGACTATGACATCTGCTATGTCACGATCAGCGATGATTTTTTGAACGCACTCGAGACAACGTCGCAGATCAAGGAGCTTGGCGCAAAATGTGTCATTTCCAGAGCAAAGCAGGATCTTCAGGCAAAATTTCTGCTTCGCAACGGAGCGGATTATGTAGTCTACCCGGAAAAACAGCTGGCAAAATGGGCAGCGATCCGCTATACGGCCAATCATATTTTTGATTACATTGAACTTGATGCGCAGCATGCAATCGTAGAAGCCGCAGTGCCGCGTGAATGGGTCGGGCAGAGTATCGGAAGCCTGGATATCCGCAGAAAATATGGAATTAATATTTTGGCAATTCGGCAAAATAACAAAACGAATGCTTCGATTTCGACAGGGACTGTTTTAAACGGGGATATGACCTTGCTTGCGATGGGAGAATATGAAGCTTTGCGGAAAATTTTTCACATGTAAAAAAGTATAGTAAGAGGGTAGATATGAGTACGAATACAAAGCTGACCGGCGAAAGGCTAAGACTTGGCGGACTGGTCGGAACGCGGAAATTTTACAGAAAGGTTTTGCTGGTGGCAGTTCCGATCATGATCCAGAACGGCATCACGAATTTCGTCAGTCTGCTGGACAATATCATGGTCGGGCAGGTAGGAACGGAACAGATGTCGGGCGTCGCGATCGCCAATCAGATGGTGTTCATTTTTAATCTCTGCATTTTCGGCGCGGTCGCCGGGGCAGGGATTTTGGGTGCGCAGTTTTACGGAAGCGGTCAGTATGACGGTGTGCGGAATACGTTTCGCTTTAAGCTGCTGTTCGGTTTGGCGCTGACGGTCATCTTTGTCGCGATCTTTTTGCTTGCGGGAGAAAATCTGATCAGCCAGTTTATCCATGAGGGTGAGAGCAGTGGCGATCTTGTGGCGACGCTACGTTACGGTGACGCATATCTGCGCGTGATCGTCATCGGGCTACTGCCGTTTGCCTTGACGCAGGGCTATTCGAGTACGCTGCGGGAAACCGGACAGACCGTCGTACCGATGGCGGCGGGGATTGCCGCGGTGCTTGTCAACCTGCTGTTTAATTATATCCTGATCTTCGGAAAATTCGGCGCGCCTGCGCTCGGAGCTGTCGGCGCGGCCATCGCGACGGTGCTTTCGCGCTTCGTGGAGCTTGCCATCGTAGCGACGTGGACACACCGACATGGAAAGCAGAATCCGTTTATCGAGGGCGCGCTGCGCAGTTTCCGGATCCCGCTGCCGCTGCTGAAACAGATTCTGATCCTGGGGATGCCACTGTTTGTCAACGAGCTGCTGTGGTCTTTCGGCATCACGTTCATGAACCAGTGCTATTCGGTCAGAGGTCTGGAGGTCGTCGCGGCCTTTAACATTGCTACCACCATCGGCAACCTCTTTAATGTTGTCTTTATTTCTCTTGGAAATTCCGTCGGCATCCTCATTGGACAGATGCTGGGCGCTGGCAGACTGGAACAGGCAAAAAAAGAGGACAAGCAGCTGATCGCCTTTTCGGTTTTTTGCTGTCTGATCACCGGCACGGCGCTGATCGCGGTATCGCCGTTTTTCCCGGAGATCTATAAGACCGAAGAACTGATCAAAGGATTGGCGACACAGCTGATCTTCATCACGGGATGCTGCCATCCACTTTATGGATTTGTGCATGCGACCTATTTTACACTGCGTGCCGGCGGCAAATCGATCATTACCTTTCTGTTTGACAGTGCGTATATGTGGGTGATTCCGATCCCGATCGTCTTCGTACTGGCGCGGTTCACGTTGCTGCCGGTGCAGATCGTGTACCTGATCGCGGAGCTTTCCAATTTGATCAAGTGCGCAGTCGGCTTTGTGCTGGTCAAGAAAGGTGTCTGGATCAAAAATATTGTAGATTAACAAAAAAACGTAAAGAGATCAAAAAAGTCCCGTCTTTTGGCCGATCAGGCCATGAGCGGGACTTGTCTATTTTGGATGAAATCGCTTATTCCTCTCCGTGCGCGTCACCGGTGCTGACGTCGATACCGTTGACCACCACGCCGTCCTCGAACGGGATGACCAGGCAGGTCCTGCCGTCGATGACTTCGGTGCGCACCATGTCGGTGTAGTCCGGGTCTACGGTGACCTTGACCTGCGGCGTTGTCATTTCAAATTTGTTGGTTTCCATCAGATTGACCGGATTGAGTACCGGCTGCTCACCGAGCTGGCGGCTGCATGCTTCGTGGAAGACGGACACTTTTTCCTCCGAAATACCGTTGCTTTTTAAAATATTGTCGACATCTTCGACGTAGATCTCCGGCGCTTCGGGGTCTTTGCTTTCTTTATGCACCAGCAGGCGTTCCCGGATCTCGCCATGGACGGCTCGAACCACGTCCAGACTGCAGTCATCGCCGAGCGTTTCGCAGAGGACATCGCTGAAGGCAAGCTTCTGCGCGCCCGAGGACATCGGGACTTTTTCTGCCTGAAAGACGCCGGTGATGAATTCATCATGGATATCGACCAGTCCACGGCTGTAGTACAGAGCATTGTAGATATTGGTGCTGCGGTCGTCAAAGGCCGGGAACAGGAAGCCCAGTTCCGGCGCGCCCAGCACATGGCCGGTAGATGCGCCGCGGAAATTATGCTCGTCGGCGATGTAGCGCAGCGCGGATTTTGCGTCCTTGACCGGGCAGATGCAGCAGAGGATGTAGTCAAAGACTTCGCCGGAACCTTCTTCAAAGATCTCGTCGTCGCTGCCCTTGAACGGGACATCGTAGGAATCGGAAGCCAGCAGGATCACATAGCTGTCTTCACCGAAGTCCAGCGATTCGATGATGCGCTGATAGAGCGCGTCGCGCAGGCCCGCGTCACGCAGATGGGAGCTGCGCAGCCCCTGCAGCAGGCGGTGTTCGTCACTGTCTTCGACTTGCGCGGTACTGAATTCGATGTTCAGCAGGTTCTTGCCGAGGGTGCCGGAGAGTGTTTTCTTAAGGAGCTTGAAGTAAAGTTCCGCTTCTTCCTGCTCCATCAGACCGACCGACAGATCCAGGGTGGTGACGATCTCCTTGGCGGCGTTGACGTAGCAGCCGTAAATGCGGCTGATGTTGTCCTTGTCCGGTTTGAAACGTTTTTTGATCTCACTGACTTCTTTTTGGTTCATATCTATTTTGAGGTTCCTTTCTTTCCTTTTTTTGTTCAATCCTGTGTCATCATGCGGGAAGCAGAGCTTCGCCGATGACCGGCAAAACTTATCTTTCAATATCTTACTACCGCGGCGGTATCCGCGTCAATCGTTTTTCGACGAAAGGGGATAAAGGACTTTCCGTTTTCGCGTGAATGTGATACAATGTCCTTGGCACTGCGAGTGCGGAGTGAAAGCGACAGCAGAGCAGATGCAAGACAGGTGCCCGAGCGAAGGCGAGTGGCGAGCCGAAAGGCGAAGACAGAGCCGCACAGCGACCGGGCCAATACAAGGGCAGAAAGTAAAAATAAATCAGCAGATACGAGGTGACAGATATGAAGATTTTATTGATTTCGGGAAGTCCGCATCAAGAGGGGACTACATCGATCCTGGCCAAGACCTTTACCAAGGGAGCGGAAAACTCCGGACACGAAGTATATCATTTTAACGCCGGGGTCAAAGAGGTGCATCCGTGCATTGCCTGCGAGCGGTGCCACAGCGCGGTATCAGCCTGTGTGTTCCGGGACGATTTTGACGAGATCCGTGAAAAATTGATCGAGGCGGATGCGGTCGTTTTTGTATCGCCGATCTACTATTACGGTCTGACAGCGCAGATCAAGGCGGTGATCGATCGCTTCTATGCCATCAATGAACAGCTCCGCACGGCAAAGAAGACCGCGCTTCTGATGGCCTGCGGGGATACGACCATGGAGTCCGCGGAGTGCGCGGCCGCACCGTATTACGGGATGGTCGACTATCTGGGCTGGGAAGTCGCCGATGTCATCGCGGCAAAGGGATGCTACACGCCGGAAGACATTGTGAACACCGAATATCCGGATCAGGCTTATGAACTTGGACGGACGATCCTCGGCGCGCCGCAGCCGGAAGAACATCCGAACGCAGCCGGCAGTCTCGAAGAACTGGTGGCCAGATTTGCAAGCTTTTCCGACCTTGCGGAAGAGGTCATCCGCGAAACGCAGGAAAAAGAAGGGTTCCTGGAGGGGTACAATGATTAGTACCGTTTGGAGCGCGTGTGTTTGCGGGGAAAGGAAGACTGCAATATGAAAGTGTTGGCTCTGTATCTTGTTTTGATCAATCTTATCACGTTTGCAGCCTACGGGATCGATAAGCGGAAAGCGCAGAAGAATGCCTGGCGCATCAAGGAATCGACCCTGCTGCTCTTGGCGGCGATCGGCGGATCGGCCGGCGCACTGCTCGGCATGCAGCTTTTTCGGCATAAGACCAAACATCGGCAGTTTACCGTCGGCGTGCCGCTGATCCTGCTCGCGCAGATCGCGTTAGTCGTCTGGTGGCTGATGCGATAATGCGGGAGACCTGCGGCAGATACCAAGCAGATAAGCACGTGATATATCAGAAACGCAAAAGAAGCGGCGTTCCTTACGAGAGCAGCCGCTTCTTTCGCTGAGCTAATGTGAATGAGTTAACGTGGATCACTTTGTATGGAACCACAAGATTGATCTCTGTGTGCTACTTTGTTATGCGAGTGCAGCGCCGAGCTTTTGGCAAGCTTCTTTGGCTTCGTCGTCCGGAGCTTCGTTGCAGATGACATAATCGCAAGCAAGTAGCATGCCGGCGTCATCACAGCGCTTTTCCCAAAGGCGCATCCATTCGCCGTCGCCCCAGCCGTAAGAGCCGAAGAGGGCGATCTTCTTGCCGCGTAGCTTCGGTTCGCAGGCATCGAACATCGGTGCGAATTCGGTTTCCTCTAATTCTTCCGCACCCATGGATGGGCAACCGAACGCGATCGCGTCAAACTGACCGATCATGTCGGCATTGAACTCTGCCGCGGTGTAAACGCTGACATCCGCGCCGGCAGCCTTTGCGCCTTCTGCAACCTGGTTTGCCATTTCTTCGGTATTACCGGTTCCACTCCAATATACAACTGCTGTCTTCATGTAAAAGTACCTCTTCTTTCCGTATTTTGTATGATGTCAGAAATGCGACGATACACAGCGCTAAAAAACAGACCCGATCCGGGAGTTTCCTTTATGCCGCGATCGTCAACTGACAGACCGTTTTTCCTTTTTGGAACATCAAACGATACATCTGCTTGCATTTGTCGAACTTGCGGAATATTTTGCGTGCCTCGCATTCGTCACAGTAAACTTTCCAGCAGCCGCTGCATTTGCAGTTTTTGCCGCTGTTCTGCATGTAGCCCATGACGTCTCCCGGCGGATAACCGAGAAAAAGTCCGATCTCGTGCGGAAATTCTCCGGTACGGCCGATACGATCCGCAAGGTGCGCGATGGCTCCATCCGCGGAAAGATCGGTATAGCCGAATTTTTTGAGGATGCAGGCGGATGTCTTGCTCGCAAGATCGCGTTCCAGATTCTTTTTGCGATATACATAGATCAGCGCGCTGCTTGCCGTCTTGCGCAGGACCGTCAGGCTGACGCCTTTTGCCTCCAGCATCTCATTCAGGCGGAAGAGCTGATCGTACAGTTCCGTCTCGGACGTAAAATTGTAATTGAAAAGATTCGCGGTTTTGAGCGACGCCAAGGTGGGCGCGCAGTGATTGATCAGATAATGTTCCATATATAAAATTCCTTTTTGTTTGCGGATTCGATTGCTGCCGGCTAAGATCCCTTGTCGCACGGAATTCCGATCCCACCAGAAGGCTCCCGAATTATAGTTAGCATATGCTAACTAATAGGGAAAACTGCGGCGGGCGATCAGAAACCACCCGCCGGATCGTTTTCAGATGACAATTAAAAATTTAAGCAGCATTTGCGGTTAATTGGTTAGCATATGCTAACTATACAACGAAAAAAACTGTTTGTCAACAGTTTTTTTCTTCGCGCTGCAAAAGTTCTTCCAGCATTTCGCGGCAAGCACCGCATTTGTTGCCGATATCCGCTTTTTCGCATAAGGCCTTCAGGTCGGTGATGCGGTTTGCGCGGATGAATTCCTGCACCTCGCCGAGCGTTTTTTTCTTACAGACACAGATCATATAATCCGGCTCTTTTCCATCCAGATACATCTTGTCAGCCTCCCATTTGGTTTTGCATTAGCAGACCATGCATGATCCTCTGCCGCATGGATTCTGCATATAGTTTATACCCGTGTAGCGTGCGGATCACACAAAGGCAGCACAAATGTACCAAAGATTTCTATTTTGCGACTATTTTTATGATTTTCTGTGAAAATGGTCGATTTCCGTATGCGGGTCTGCCGCGTGCAAACGCAAGCATATGACATTTTTCCCTGAGATTCAACATAAATCGACAGGATGCGAGAAAATTTTGACTGTCGAAATGTGTCGGAACGTTAAAAGATCGTGTCGAATGGATAGAAAAGCAAAAATGCGGAAGATGAGATGCGAAGGCATTTCAAAAATCATCGATCATTTTTTTGATTTGGGAGCAAAATAGTCAAGAAATCGGAAGAGGTCAAAAAACAGACGGCATAAGATGAAAGAACGGGAGCGGCAGCGGCTCTACGCCTGGAATTCTTTCAAAACTACACAAAACACACCTTTTCATTTGCGACTGAAGGTGATATAGTGGTATTATATTCATGACAGAGTTGGAACAACAGAAAGGCGGCAAGCAAGAAAATGGTTACGATTCATGCATTCTACAGAGCGGATGACCGTAAGATAATCCATAAGTTCTATGAAGAGGCGGCAGCGGCGGGGATTATCGAAGCGTCAAGAAACGATGCCGGAAATTTAAGATATGATTACTACTTCTCGGCGGAACGAGAGAACGAGATCCTGCTTTTGGAAACGTGGGAGAGCAAGGAACACCAGCAGGCGCATTACGCAATGCCACAGATGGAGAAGCTCGCGAAGCTCAAAGAAAAATATAACATTAAGACCGAGATCGAGGAGCTGTGACCTTTTCATTTTAGAGGGATCGTGGTATAATGTACTTGGCACTGCGATTTGCAGCCCTAGCCCGCTGATTGGCAAGCCGAGGGCGCAGACAGAAGCGAGGCAGGTCTCACGCCGAAAAGTGCAGCGCTTCAGCGCGTGGCACTTTAAGGGGCAAGCCGAAGGCGCAGACAGAGCAGATGCAAGACAGATGTCCGAGCGAAGGCGATCGGCGAGCCGAGAGGCGAAGACGGAGCCGCTCAGCGTCCGGACGAATGTACTTGGCATAGTAAAACAATAAAAAATACTTCAAGAGAGGGATGAATCAAATGATAAAGGTAGATATTTTTTCTGGATTTTTGGGCGCCGGCAAGACGACGCTGATCAAGAAGCTGATCGAAGAGGCCTACAAGGGTGAGCAGGTCGTGCTGATCGAAAACGAGTTCGGCGAGATCGGTATTGACGGCGGTTTTCTCAGGGATTCCGGCGTGGAGATCAACGAAATGAATTCGGGCTGCATCTGCTGCAGTCTGGTCGGAGATTTCGGCAAAGCCTTGGAAAAGGTTGTAGAGCAGTTTCATCCGGATCGCATTCTCATCGAACCGTCCGGCGTCGGAAAACTGAGCGATATCATGCAGGCAGTCGAAAATCTGAACCTTGCCGATGTCAAGCTCAACGGATTCACGACGATCGTAGACGCAAAGAAAGCGAAGATCTACATGAAGAACTTCGGCGAATTTTTCAATAACCAGGTGGAACACGCGTCGTCCATCATTCTCAGCCATACGAAAGGTATGGATGAAGACAAGCTTGCGCAGGTGGTTGCGCTGCTGCGGGAACACAATCCGCACGCAACGCTGATCACTACGGACTGGGATGCCTTGGACGGCAAGCAGATCCTGGCGGCAATGGAAAAGAAAGATACCATCGAGGAAGCGCTGCATCATCTGGCAGAAGAGCAGGAGCATGCGCATCACGATCATGACGATGATGCTTGCTGCTGCGGTCACGATCATCATGAGCATGATCACGAACATCATCACGAGCATGATGAACATGATCATGATCACCACCATCACCATGATCACGATCACGACGATCACTGCTGCTGCGGTCATGGCCACGAACATGAGGGCCATCACCACGCAGACGAAGTCTTTGACAGTATCGGTATCGAAACGCCGAAAAAATATACGATCGAAAAAATCGAAAAAGCACTGGAAGCGCTGGAAGATCCGCATGCTTATGGCTTCGTGCTCAGAGCAAAGGGTATCGTAGAGGGCGAAGACGGACAGTGGATCCATTTTGACTATGTACCGGGAGAACCGGATGTCAGAACCGGCAGCGCAGAGATCACCGGAAGACTTTGCGTCATCGGCTCCAAGTTGAAGGAAGACGCGATCCGCAAGCTATTTGAAGCATAGCGTACAGCATCGCGCTGCGATCGTATGTGAGAAGAACCGCACGCGCGAAAAAACGGCATGTGAGAGAAAACAGAAAAGAAAACCTGACAGAGGCAGACGCCAATACGCCTGCCTTTGCTTTTATCCAGGATATCCCGCGTGTATGAGGGCATACGGCGGAGCAATCTGAGACAGCAAGAAAAGGAGTGAGCCAAATGGCACAACAGACAAGAGAGATCCCGGTATACCTGTTTACCGGATTTTTAGACGCAGGCAAGACCACGTTCCTTCAGGAAACGCTGGAGGATCCGCAGTTTAACGATGGACAGAAGACGCTGATCCTGCTTTGCGAGGAAGGAGAAACCGAGCTTTCTCCGATCAAATTCGCGGCATCCGGCTGCAAGATCGTCACGGTTGATGAGGAAGAGCAGCTGACGGAAAGCTATCTGACAGAATTACAGGAGAAACTTAACTTTGAAAGGGTTGTTGTCGAATACAACGGTATGTGGATGCTGGACAAGTTTTACAGCGCCATGCCGCCGAGTTGGACGGTCTACCAGGAAATGACCTTCGCAGATGCGCGAACCTATCTGACCTATAACGCGAATATGCGGAATCTGGTCGTTGATAAGATCAAATCAACGGAAACAATCGTATTTAAGCATTTTACAAAGGAAATGGACAAGATGCCCTATCACAAGATCGTCCGAGCCATTAACCGCCGCTGCGATATTATCTACGAATATGGTTCAAACGATGTAGAAATTGACAACATCGAAGATCCGCTGCCGTTCGACATCGATGCGCCGGTGATCGAGATCGCGGATAAGGACTACGCGGTCTGGTATGCGGATATGACGGAGGAAGAAGCCAAGTATTATGGAAAGACCGTTCGTTTCAAAGGCAGGAGCCTGCTCGGCGGTGGTCTTCAGGATGATGAATTTGTCATCGGCCGCCATATCATGACCTGCTGCGCGGAAGACATTCAGTTCGGCGGACTGGTTGCCAAATACAAGGACGCGCAGAGTCTCGAGCACGGCGGCTGGGTCGATATGACCGCTACCATCGAACGGGAATACAACGAGATGTACAAAGGTGATGGTCCGGTTTTTCATGTGATTCGCCTGACCAAGATCCCACCAATTGCGGATGAGGTCGCGACATTCTACTAAAAACAGAGAACCGCAGGATCGGACAAGGTTGTTTTTCCGAGGGAAAACGGAAAAAGCCATAAATCATCAGACGGGAGGAAAAAGATGACAGTATCCAAAGACTATTTGCAAAAGATGGACGCGTACTGGCGCGCCGCAAATTATTTATCCGCCGCACAGCTTTATCTGCTGGATAATCCGCTCTTAAAGGAGCCTTTGCGCAGGGAACATATCAAGAAAAAGATCGTCGGACACTGGGGAACGGTGCCGGGACAGAACTTTGTTTATGTGCATATGAACCGCGCCATCAAGGAATACGGCCTGAACATGATCCTGCTTTCGGGACCGGGTCACGGCGGGAATTTTTTCGTTTCCAACGCCTATCTGGAGGGGACGTACAGCGAAGTTTACCCGAATGTCGGACTGGATAAGGAAGGGCTGACCAAGCTCTGCAAGCAGTTTTCATTCCCGGGCGGGATCTCCAGTCATGTGGCGCCGGAAATACCGGGCTCGATCAATGAAGGCGGTGAGCTGGGTTATTCGCTGGCGCACGCGTTCGGCGCGGTTTTTGATAATCCAGATCTGATCGCAGCCTGCGTGGTCGGCGACGGGGAGGCAGAGACCGGCCCGTTGGCGACGGCATGGCATTCCAATAAATTTTTGAGCGCGGCGCATGACGGTGCGGTGCTGCCGATCCTGCATCTGAACGGGTACAAGATCAGCAATCCGACCGTGTTCGCACGGATCTCGCCGCAGGAACGGGAGTGGTTCTTCAAGGGCTGCGGCTGGCAGCCGTATGTGGTCAGCGGCAGTGATCCGATGAAAATGCACGAGAAGATGGCAGAAGCTGTCGATCAGTGCATTGCGGAGATCCGGGAGATCCAGCGCAAGGCCAGAGAAGAGGGCGTGATCGAAAGACCGGTCTGGCCGATGATCATTCTGGAGACGCCGAAGGGCTGGACCGGACCGAAGATCGTCGACGGCAAAGCGATCGAAGGAACCTTCCGCGCGCATCAGGTACCGATCAGCATGGAAAAGGAAGAGCATCTGGCACAGCTGGAGGAATGGCTCCGCAGCTACCGGCCGGAGGAACTGTTCAGCGACGATTACCGCTTGATCCCAGAGCTCAGAGAACTGGCGCCGGAGGGCGATGCCCGCATGAGCGCGAACCCGCATACCAACGGCGGCAAGCTGCTGCGTGATCTGCGCGTTCCGGACTTCAAGGATTACGCGGTTGAGGTGCCGCGTCCGGGCGCGGTTAAGACGCAGGATATGCTGGAACTGGGCGGCTATGTCAGAGACTTGATGGTGCTGAACCGCGAAAACCACAATTTCCGCATTTTCGGGCCGGATGAATCGAAATCCAATCGTTTATATAAGGCCTTTGAAGTCGAAAAAAGAGATTTTCAGGGAAAAATCTACGACTTTGACGAGGATCTTGCGCATGAGGGCCGCATCATGGACTCCTATCTCAGTGAGCACATGTGCGAGGGCTGGCTGGAGGGCTATCTGCTGACGGGTCGTCACGGTTTCTTTGCCAGCTATGAGTCCTTTATCCGTGTGGTAGACTCGATGGTCTCCCAACACGCAAAGTGGCTCAAGGTCTGCAATCAGCTGCCCTGGAGACAGAAGATCGCGTCCTTGAACC
>ERZ808240.666-NODE-666-length-43971-cov-24.257173_pt1 | contig 43971 bp, 42 predicted proteins | sample MGYA00521084_ERZ808240 | MGnify/ENA primary metagenome ERZ808240 (study PRJEB31516, sample SAMN03275571) | gut metagenome | biome: mammalia-associated habitat; material: feces | host: Papio cynocephalus | place: Kenya | collected 2012-08-06 ...
ACCGCTGCTGCAAGCGTCGGCAAAAAGTTGTAAAAGCAAGACTATTTTATCGGCAAAAAGTTGTAACTTTGCGCATAAAATATCGGCAAAAAGTTGCAAAAATATGCTTAAACGAAAAATAATCAACAAGTTAATAGAATGGAAGAACGACACAACGAATAAGGCTCTTCTAATTAAAGGTGCGAGACAGGTGGGGAAGACCACTATCGTCAGACAATTTGCAAAGGCCAACTATAAAAACTTCATAGAAATCAACTTTGAACAAATGCCCTTGGCAAAACAGGCGTTCGAAGGCAATCTTGATGCGCGAAGCGTCCTTATAAACCTTTCGGCAATGGGATTCGGTCCGTTGGAGCCCGGCAAGACCTTGATTTTCTTTGACGAGATACAGTCTTGCCCTAAGGCAAGGACGGCTATAAAGTTTCTGGTGGAAGACGGACAATATGATTATATTGAATCCGGCTCGTTGCTAGGCATTAACTATAGGGACGTGCCGTCTTACCCGGTGGGATTTGAACATGAGCTGGATATGTTCCCGCTTGATTTTGAAGAATTTCTGTGGGCCTGCAATATCGGAGGAGATGTCGTTGCCACACTGAAAGACTGCTATGACAGCCTGAGACCGGTTCCCGATTTTCTCCATAGGCAAATAATGGAGCGTTATCGCCAATACCTGATTGTGGGAGGTATGCCGGAAGTAGTAATGACCTATCTCTCCAATGAGGATTTCAATAAAACCATTAAGAACCAGAAAGATATCCTTACCGGATACCGCAACGACATCTCCAAGTATGCAGGTAAGGACAAGATGTTGGTAAAATCCATATTTGACGCAATCCCCGGGCAGTTGAGCAAGCAAGACAAGCGTTTTGTCCTGGCATCGATAGAGAAGAACGCGTCACAGCGCAAATATGGAGCACCGACTCAATGGCTGGTTGACGCAGGCATGGCCTACTACTCTTTCAATGTCGGTTCCTTTGAACTGCCGTTTCCAGGCCATGAGAACCTGAAGCTGTACAAACTATTCTTTGTTGACAGCGGGCTGATGTGCGCCATGATGCTCGGCAATATACAGTCCAAGGTTCTAACGGGCGATATTTTTGTGAATGAAGGCGCTCTCGCTGAAAACTATATAGCGGGAGAGCTGACCAAGCATGGCATATCATTGGACTATTACGACAGAAAGAGCAAGCATGAACTTGACTTCATATTTCCCGAAGGCAATAAAATTTCCATCATTGAGGCAAAGTCGGGCAAAGACTATAAAAAGCATTCCTCACTCGACATCGCACAAGGTCTTTTCGCCGACAAGATAAACCGCAGCATAGTGATGAGCGGCAACAATATAGAAGTCGAAAACGGAACCTTATATTTGCCTTTTTACACGAGCATGTTTCTCGTCTGAACCGTGGAATACAAACAAGCCGAGCACCACCATGCAGATGTTGCCCGCATCTATCCCCCATTGTTGTTACACAATCTATATTATGTTAAGTTGTGCGGAGAAGTCGGTCTTCCCCGCGCTTTTTTCAGAAAATAAGCGTATCTTCGCGGCGACATTTTATGCAAGTCGGCGAACGAAATCGCCAAGTCTAATTTTAACACTGTGGAAATGGGAAAAAGAAAACAGGACATAATTCTGGAGAATGTCACGATTGAGGCGGTCGCGGCCGAGGGCAAGGCGCTCGCTCATGTCGATGGAGCGGTCGTGTTCGTGCAGTTTGCGGTGCCGGGCGACGTGGTCGATATAAAGGTGACGAAAAAGAAGAAAAACTATATGGAAGGCTTCATCCTGCGGCTCGTCAAGGCATCGGAACACAGGCTGAAGCCTTTCTGCAAATATTTCGGAATCTGCGGCGGATGCAAATGGCAGCCGCTGCCCTACGGGATGCAGCTTCAGGCCAAGCAGCGGCAGGTCTATGACCAGCTGGTACGGATAGGACATCTCAGTGTCCCGGAAATACAGCCGATTATCGGCTCGGAAAAGACCAAGTGGTACCGCAACAAACTGGAATTCACATTCTCGCGCCGTCGCTGGATATACGAGGACGAGAATCCCGACGAACTCTCTGAAACAGAGAGGCTTGGACTCGGATTTCATGTCGGGAGATTCTTCGACAAGGTGCTCGACATCGACTGCTGCTACCTCCAGCCCTCCCCTTCCAACGAGATTCGCAACTTCATAAGAGCCTATGCCATAGAGCATAAGCTTCCTTTTTTTGACATCCGGGAACACACGGGCTTTCTCCGCACGATGGTCGTGCGCACGACGGAAAAAGGCAATGCGATGCTGATTATGTGCTTCTATCACGAGGATGAGGAGGCGCGCACTGCCCTGCTCGATGCCGTCGCGGAAAAATTCCCGCAGATTACATCGCTCTACTACGTCATCAACGGCAAGGCGAATGACTCCATTTCCGATCAGGAATGCGTGCTCTACAAGGGCGAGGAGGCAATCTACGAAGAAATGGAGGGTCTGAGATTCAAAATCGGCCCCAAGTCCTTCTACCAGACCAATACGGAACAGGCCTACAGGCTCTACAGCACAGCCCGCGAATTTGCGGCGCTTACCGGCAAAGAAGTCGTCTATGACCTCTACACCGGAACCGGAACCATCGCGCAGTTCGTCTCCCGGCAGGCCGCGAAGGTCATCGGCATCGAATATGTCCCGGAGGCCATCGAAGACGCGAAGGAGAACGCGGGGAACAACGGCATAGAGAACTGCACATTCTTCGCCGGCGACATGAAGGATGTCCTCACGGCGGATTTCATCGCGGAGCACGGCCGCCCGGACGTCATAATCCTCGACCCGCCGAGAGCCGGAATCCACCCTGACGTCGCGAAAGTCATACTGGAGGCCGCCCCTGAAAGGATGGTCTATGTGAGCTGCAATCCGGCGTCACAGGCCCGCGATCTTGAAATTCTGGGCAGCAAATATGAGATTACGGCCGTGCGGCCGGTGGATATGTTCCCGCAGACTCACCATGTCGAAAATGTCGTTGCCATGAAGAGGATTTGAGCGTCTTTTTGGCCATATTTCCTCGTTTTGTTTGTCATTTGGCCTCACCAAACTCCTCTCAAAGCAAGAAAATCTGTCTCAAAAATACATTTCAAATCCCTCCCGCACGATAAGAAAAATCTGTCTCAAAAAATACATCTCAAACCCCACTGCACGAAAATAACTGATTTAAAATATTTTGATAAAATATGTTAGAACAAATTTTGATACTTCTCGGAGGGCTGATTCTTATTCTTCTGGGGGCAAACTGGCTTGTTGACGGTGCGTCAAGCATTGCAAAGAGATCCGGTGTGAGTGAATTTGTCATAGGACTTACGATTGTCGGCATAGGCACGTCCATGCCGGAACTTGTGGTCAGCTGCACCGGAGCGTTTCAGGGAAACGCCGACATCGCAATCGGCAACATCATCGGCTCCAACATCTTCAATGTCATGCTGATACTCGGAGTCACCGCGCTGATTTGCCCGCTTCTGATTACAAAGAGCAACAGGAACGTGGATATGCCGCTGAACCTGCTCGTGACCATTCTGCTGATATGCATGGGACTGACGCACACGCTCTTCGGATTCGGGGAGGATAAGCTTACGAGGATTGACGGCGCCGTAATGCTCGTGATTTTTGCGCTGTACCTCTACTTCTCCTTCAAGAAAGGTTCCGGCGAGGATGGAGAGGACGAAAGCGGGGTGAAGCTATACAAGACTCCTGTCGCGCTTGTGATGATTCTATTCGGGCTCGGAGCGCTTGTCGGCGGCGGCCAGCTGTTCGTCAATTCCGCCGTTGAACTCGCAAAGATTTTCGGTGTCCCGGACAAGTTCATCGCGATTACGATTTTGGCAGGCGGCACTTCCCTCCCGGAACTCGCTACCTGCATCGTCGCGGCAATGAAGAAGCGCTCGCAGCTCGCGCTCGGAAACATCCTCGGCTCAAACATCTCCAACATACTGCTGATTCTCGGAGCGGCCTCGGTCATCACCCCCCTGTCATTCGCGAATGTGACCACCTTGGACATAGCGGCAGTAGTCGCATCCGCGCTTTTCCTTGTGGTTTGCGGACTGTGCTTCCGCAAGAGAGGCAGACTCGGCATTCCTGAAGGCATCGTTCTGCTGCTGATGTACGCGGCATATATGTTCTTCCTCATAAAGTCCGTTCTTTAGCGGAAGGGACGGTTATTACACGACAAAATCATTGAAAATAAACGCTTATAACAACATTGTAATTCGCAATAACAAATATGTTACACCCCCTTCAGACACCGGAAATTCCCGCCATTCTCGACACCCTCGACATAAAGGCCGACACACAGAAACTAATCGAGCACGTCACGACCACGCCGGTGGAAGAACTGCTCAAGGAACTTCTGAACGACACGATTAAGTTCGGGCTGAAGGTTCTCGCCGCCCTCGCGATTTATTTTGTAGGCGCATGGCTTATCAGGAAAATCAGGAAACTCCTTGCAGGCATCTTCGCAAAGCGCGGAACCGACAAGGCCATAGCCTCCTTCACGATGAGCCTCGTGAACATCACGCTCACCATCCTTCTCATCATCCTGACTGTCGGAACCCTCGGCGTGAATACAAGCTCCCTCGCCGCTCTTCTTGCCGCCGGCGGTATGGCAATCGGCATGGCCATGAGCGGGACAGTGCAGAACTTCGCGGGCGGAATCATGCTTCTGGTGTTCAAGCCGTTCAAGGCGGGTGACTTCATCGAGGCACAAGGCTTTTCCGGAACGGTCAGCGAGGTGAACATCGTGAGCACAAAGCTGCGCACCACCGACAACAGGACGATAGTCCTCCCGAACGGAGCACTTTCCGGCGGCACAATTAACAACATCTCCCAGAATCCGACCCGCAGGGTGGAATGGAAAGTCACTGTGGAATACGGCAGCGACGTTCAGAGCGCAAGAAATGTCGTTCTCGGCATTCTCTCGGCAGACAAACGCATTCTGACCGGCAGCGACGCTCCGGAGAAGCCGAATGTCAGCCTTTCCGCTCTGCTCGACAGCAGCATCGAGCTCCAAATCCGATGCTGGGTCAAGACTGAAGACTATTGGGACGTGCTCTATGCCATCAACGAACAGATTTACAACATCCTTCCGCAAAACGGCATAAACTTCCCGTTCCCGCAGCTCGACGTGCACCTACACCAGTAGGCCTCCACGAGAACGAATATCTTTAGTAACTATCGGATTAGAATAGATCTTCAGGAAATGCTCCCGCACGCCGGCGCGGTCAAGTTCAGGCTCGACGGTGTCAAGCTGGTGCTCCATATAATCGACGAACCATTTCTTGTCAACATCGGTGTATTTTCCGGCAAAGCGGTCGCAGCCGCCCAGAATGTCATAGGCGATGTAGTTGTTCTTCCACAGCCTGTAGCCGTCAACGACACGTATGTTCACAGCATGACGGATGTACTGGTAGCGGTCATTCTTGTCGCAGAGCGAAGCGAGCGAAAGCTCTTCGTCGGTCAGCGGCTTGCCGATGTTCAGATGGATGTTTCCCTTCTGCTGCGTGACGCCCACGAGTATGCTGTTCAGGTCCTCGCCGTGCGACTTCGTGTATTTCCCATCACGCTCTGTTATGAAAGTCTCGCGTGCCTTGAGGATGTCGCATGGTTCAATCTCATATGATATGCTCATCGGGACGATGTTCAGCTCCGCAAAATTCTGCTTGAAGCTGTCCGGACGGCCGCTCATGTCGAGCATCTTCAGAAGTCCCTGTTCAGTAGTGTCATAGCCGTCCTTCGTCCGCCCCTGCCTCTGAGCGAGCCACACGGAGCTTTCGCCCGTTGTGATGCTCTTGCGGATGTAGCGTGACAATCGCTGCGAAGAAAGGTAAAGTTCACGGGCAGAAACGCCCCTTATGACCTTGATCATCCGGTTCGACCTAATCAGATATTCTATGAACTTGTTCTGAATCAGGTTGTCTCCGACGCATATCTCCGTAGGATGCAGATTGTTCTGGTAGAGAACCCACTGAAGAATCGCGGGGTCGAGGATTATGTCCCTGTGGTTCGAGAGCATGAGAAACTTCCTGCCATCCTCGACATTGGCGATGCCGTCGTAAGAGAAATTGCGTGCCGTCGTGTCGAGGATGCGCTTGACAATCTTCGACATAATCATATACTGAAAGTCATCGACCGACTTCATCTGAAGCAGCTGTTCCCCGAGATAGCCGGAGTCCTTCTCCGGATAGAAATATTTTGAAATCTTGGGGAGAACCGGGCTTTCTGCAATGTGGCGAAACGCGTCAACGGCCTCCGCATCGGTCTTGTAAGGTCCGATTGCGTCAATATCGCTAAAATCTTCCATATCGTTTCATATTATAATATGTACGAAGTTCATCATTTTTTCCGAATAAAGCGCGAATATACGAAAATATCGTCACAAATCCGCGCGGTGAAGGATGGAACTGTCGCCGTAGCTGAGGAAACGGAAACCGTGAGCGAGCGCGTAGTCGTAAATCGGCTTCCAATTGCCTCCGACAAATGCCGAGATCAGCAGCAGCAGCGTGCTCTGAGGCTGATGGAAATTGGTAATCAGGGTCTTCACGACACGGAAACGGAATCCGGGAACAATGATTATTCGCGTGCCGGCGATGAGCTCGTCGAGTCCGTTGCCTTCAAGGTATGAGATTATCGCGTCAATGGATTCCCGGAAGGAATATGCGTAATCACGCTCGTAAGGTTCCCACTGAGAAACATCGGAAGGCCTTCCGTCCTCGATGCAGTGGACACCTATATAATACAGGGACTCCAATGTCCTGACGGATGTGGTGCCTACGGCCGTGACATTGTCGCCTTCGTCACGCAGCCTGCGCAGGAGGTCGAGTCTTACGGAAAAAGGTTCGCGGTGCATATGATGCTTGGAGACGAGGCTGTCCTTTACTGGAAGGAATGTCCCGGCGCCGACATGAAGACAGACTTCCTCAATGTCGATTCCTCGGCTTCGTATGTCTTCAAGCACGCGCTCCGTAAAGTGCAGTCCGGCAGTCGGGGCGGCAACGGAGCCGCGATACTTCGCATAGAGGGTCTGGTAGCGCTCAAGGTCAATCGCCTCCGTGTCGCGGTTGAGATAGGGAGGAATCGGAATGTTCCCGCAGATTTCAAGCACCCTTGAGAACGGAATCCCGTTTTTCCAACGGAACTCGACCTCTGCCGTCTGCCCGTCACGGCTCACGAGATCCGCAGTCAGCCCGATTTCTGCGATTTCCCGGGAGTTTTCCGGATTGAGTATATACAGCGTATCGGACTTCCATTTCTTCGCGTTGCCGACTATGCACTTCCAGCGGCACATTTCCGTAGCGGCGAAAATCAGATTATATTCCGCCGGAAACTCCGGCTCAAGGCAGAAGATTTCTATGACGGCTCCAGTCTCACGCCGGAAATGCATCCTCGCCGGAACCACCTTCGTGTCATTAAACACCATCGGCGAACCTGCCGGGAGAAGTTCCGGGAGGTCGCGGAATATATGCTCGCTTATCGTTCCGTCAGCATCGTATTCGAGAAGTTTGGAGGAGTCGCGCTCCGCAAGCGGATATTTTGCGATTCGTTCGTCTGGAAGAGGATAGCTGTAGTCTTCTATGTGTATTTCCGGAATCATAGCGTAATTGTCATTTTCGGCTGCAAATTTAGCGAATATTTCCGAGATGCCACTCCATCCGCCGATTTACATCTCAAAACAGTATTCTTTCACACACCTATTTACAATTGTAACTCATCCTGAGGAATCCCATACATTTATGTGTATGTCTATCCACATTGTAATCCTGTATCATAATTTTTTCTAATGGTCACTTTCAACCCTTATTATTTTCTTAAATATCAGTACTTTATACTATGTTTTCTATGGTTATACTTTTAGCGAATGCGTAACTTTGCCAATATATGGTGTCTATACCGTTTCTATAGGGGTGAATTTGATATACTATATATTGAAACCCATAGGAATTGTCATAATTTATCTACATTGATTCTTGATGTTATTTACACAAGTTTTCCACTGCTTATTAACATTTGTTACGTATGTTCTGTTTGCGGTTCTCCTTTGTTTTATTTAACTTTGTAATCTCATTGATTACAACTATGAACTCACGTCTTTTACAGTTTCTGAATGCCGAAAACATCACCCAGGCACAATTCGCGGACTCTATCGGTGTCACGCGCGCAAGCATTTCCCACATAATCTCGGGACGAAACAAGCCGAGTTATGAGTTCATCTCTGTAATGATGAGAAAATACCCGCAACTGAATCCCGAGTGGCTGATTCTGGGAAAAGGCAGGATGTACAATGACAGACCGGCGCAGCAGGCGGCGGACATTTCGGGAGAAGACCTGCTCTTCCCTACCGATTTTGATTCTTTAGGGCCGGCGCTTCAGGAAACTCACCAACAGATGACGCCTGTTCCGTCCAGAATGAACACAGGAAACATCCCTGACAGCCAAGCCACAGCAACGGCCGTTCAGAAAGAGGAGTATCAGGCCTCCAATCCGTCTCCCGCAGCAGCCGGAGCCACAATCGGTTCCCCCGCACCTACCTCGGCCATAAACACTATGTCAAGACCGCGCAGTGTCAGCAAAATCATAGTTTTCTTCGACGACGGAACTTTTCAGGAAATGCGCGGATAATTCAGATTTTTTAGTTAAGTTTGCTTCGGATTCAAAGGAACTGTCTAATTTTTTTTGTTCAGTTCTCTTTTGTTCTGTTATCTCTGGGTCAGTTTTTCTTGTTTGGGAAGTCATGTACAAGGCACTGTTGAAATACTATCTCAGGCACAACTCACCGGCCAGGGCATTCGGAATCGCGGCGAATCTGCTCTCCGCGGTAAGGAAGATTCCGTTAGGAAGACATCTTGTCCGAATGCGCTACAAGAATCGGATAAGGACGGACCGGAAGATTGAAGTTTTCGGCCTTGAGTTTGCTAATCCAGTCGGGCTCGCCGCTTCAATAGATACCGAAGGTGTTCTCTATAACAGCCTGTCCGACTTTGGGTTCAGTTTTGTTGAAATCGGTCCGATGTCGTATGTCAAGCAGGACTACAGCACTCCGGCAAGACACTATCTCGGAGTTAAGAAGGCCATCGAGCATCTGCGCAGAGACAGCCCGGACTGCATAATAGCCGGCAACATAACCGGAAACGCCCGGAGCAGAGGCAGCGAAATCGTAAAGGACTTTGAAAATGCCTTCGCGCTTCTCTATGACTTTGTCGATATGATTGTGATAAACCCCTACTGTAGCGGCACGGAAGAACCGGAAGCCGACGGCGGTGCTGAGGGCGCAGGCAATCTTGCGGAACTGCCAGAAGTAATCGACAGGATACTGACGATGCGCCTGTACTACGACACGAACAAGCCGGTTCTCGTCAGGCTCATGCCAGAAATCACCCGTGCCCAGACAGACGAAATCATCGAATGCTGCCTTTCCGGAGGAATTGACGGAATCGAGGCCGGAAGCACGCTCCGGCGCAATGACGACGGCGACGGAAGCGAACTCTTCAACAGAAACTTGAGGTTCATAAATTATATATTCGAAAAATCAAATGGTTTGCTGCCTATCATCGGGGTGGGCGGAGTCATGAACAGCGTCCAGGCGCAGCAGATGCTCGATGCCGGCGCGTCTCTGGTTGAGGTCTATACCGGACTTTTTCGTGAAGGCCCCTCCGTCGTGAAGAACATAGTCAACGGGCTGCCGGCCAGAACGGGGCTTCAGGAAAAAACAGATACGAAATGAAACAGACAACGGCATCAATCTGCACAATCGGGGACGAGATTCTCATAGGCCAGATCATCGACACAAACTCGTCGGTGATTTCGAGAAGGCTGAACGACATAGGCGTGAGGGTCACGAAGATGGTCTCAATCGGAGACGACGGGAAACAGATAGTTGAGACTCTGGAAAACGAACTGTCCTGCAATGACATAGTCATAGTCACCGGGGGGCTTGGCCCGACTAAGGACGACATCACGAAGCCGGCTCTGGCCGAGCTGTCCGGCGCGTCAGGATACAGGCAGGACGCGCGTCAGCTGGAAATCATCCACGACATTCTGCGCTCCCGAGGGCTCGACGTGCTTGACATAAACATCGCCCAGGCATCCGTTCCGGACAGCTGCGAGGTTATTCCCAACCGCAGGGGCACTGCTCCTATCATGGTTTTCCCCTTCGACGAGGGCAGGTTCGGACATAAGGCGCGGCTCTATTCCATGCCGGGAGTCCCCTTCGAGACGGAAGCGGCGCTTTCCGATGTGATTGCGGACATCGTGAAGAACTTCGGACAAACCGCTATCACACACAGAACCCTGATGACTTTCGGCCTTGCGGAATCCGCGCTTTCAAAGAAGATTGAACCATGGGAGACCGCCCTGCCCGGGCACATACACCTAGCCTACCTTCCCAATCCCCTTACCGGAGTGAGGCTGAGACTGTCCATATACGGAGGTCACCGTCAGGAAAATGAAGATGAGCTTGAGCGTCAGATTGCACGGCTTCGTGAAATACTCGGAAACACCATCTATGCGGAAGGCGACAGCAACCTTCAGACGGAAATAGGCAGGCTGCTCCTGGAGGAGGGCAAGACGGTCAGCGTCGCAGAGTCCTGCACGGGCGGGAAGATCTCGGAACTCATGACCTCCGTCCCCGGCTGTTCAGCCTACTACCTTGGTTCCGTGACCTCCTATGCAATCCCGGTTAAGGAGAAGGTGCTAGGAGTCCCGGCTGAGACCATAGGGCGCTTCGGGGTCGTCAGCGGGGAAGTCGCGGCGGCCATGGCAGAAGGAATCCGCCGTCTCACTCGCAGCGACTTTGCCGTGGCCACGACCGGCATTGCGGGACCGGGCGGCGGCTCCGAGACTAAGCCTGTAGGGCTCGTATGGGTTGGCGTAGCCTCTGGAAATGGGACAAAAACGGCGTCATTCACATATAAGAACGACCGTAAGCGCAACATCGAGCGTTTTGCTGCCTCCGCACTCCATTTATTATGGGAAACAATAGCCACCGAATGTAACCAACGGTAAGACAGTACATATAACAACAAAGTTTAATATTAAAACAATTCTGTTACATTTCTCTTGTTAATCAATAAGGGAAATTTATGAGAAGTTTTATCGCCAATTGGGGCGCAGAAACTGTTTTCTAACGGGCGGAAATCGTCACCGCTGTTGGCTACCCCAACACGCGGAGAAAATTTCCGCCGGCAATGGCGGCAATGGACGCCTCATCGTAGCCCCGTCTCCGCAGTTCCTCAAAGATGACCCCGATGCGGCCGCAGTCTTCAAGCCCCTCGGGAGCGACGGCAATCCCGTCAAAGTCGGAACCTATCCCGACATGCTCCGGGCCGACAAGCGAGACGGCGTGGTCAATATGGTCGGCGACCCTCCTGAAATTCGGACGCGGCAGCTTCTTCAGCCTGTCGATGCAGCCATACCATGCAGACCTTTTCGTAGCGTCGGCAGGGTCGGCGATGAACTCCCCTTCGATTCTGTCAACCTCGTCGTCATAGCGGTCAAGCACACGGGCGAAGTCCGCGTCAAGAAAAGCCGGATAGAAATTTATCTGGATAACTCCCCCGTTCACGGCTAGACGGCGAATCATATCGTCTGTCATATTCCTCGGACGGTCGGCAAGTGCACGGCAGCAAGAGTGAGTGGCGACGACCGGCTTCGAGCTGCATTCCAGAACATCGTAAAACGAGCGGTCGGAAATGTGCGACACGTCCACAAGCATCCCGAGCCTGTTCATCTCCGCCACGACATCACGGCCGAACTCGCTGAGCCCTCCCCATCGGCCGAAGCCGCCGCTCGTGCAGGAATCGCAGATTTCATTGTCACGGGCATGGGTAAGCGTCATATAGCGCACACCGAGTTCATAAAAAAGCCGCAGGATGCCAAGGTTCTTCTGAATCGGAGCGCCGTTTTCAAGGGCAAGAAACACAGAGGTCTTCCCTTCCGCCTTATTCCGCAGCGCCTCTTCCGCCGACGTCGCCAAGGCGGCGACCGCCGAGTTCGCCGCCACCGCATCTCTGGTGCAGGCAATCAGTTCCAGCGCATACCTCGTCGCGGCATCCGGAGCAAGCGAGTTCGGGACATACGCGGCAAAAAAGGCGGCATCGACTCCCCCGCGCCTGAGTTTCGGAAAATCGACCTGCGCATGGGCATCCTCCTTCCCGATGTCACGCAGCCTGTAAATCTGCGACGGCGTGTCGCAGTGCGAATCCAGCACAAACATTATCGCCCCAACCTCTGCCTCAGCGCCTCATACAGCATCACGGCCGCCGCAATCGACACATTCAGCGAACCTATCTCCCCGGCCATCGGAATCGCGGCCTTCTCATCGGCCAGCTCCAGCATGGCGGAGGAAATGCCCTTGCCTTCCGAACCCATTATGATGGCTACCGGACCGGTCAAATCGACGTCATACACAAACTTGTCCACCTTTTCCGTAGCCGCGACAAGACGAAATCCCGACTGCTTGAGGAAATATGCCGCATAACGGAGATTCGGAACCCTGCAGGCGTCAATCCTCATCAGCGCACCGGCGGATGCCTTCACTGCCTCCGCATTTATCGCCGCACCGCCCTTTGCAGGAACGATGATTCCCTTTCCTCCCGCACATTCCAGCGTCCGGGCAATCGCCCCGAGGTTGCGGACGTCGCTCACCCCGTCAAGAATCACGAATATCGGAGCGGCGTCAGTGGCAAGAGCACCGTTCACCATCTCCTCAAGTTCAACATACTCTATCTGAGAGATGTAGGCCACCACTCCCTGATGCGCACCATGAACAGCCCTGTTCAGCCTGTCGAGCGGCACGAACTGATAGGGAATCTTCTTTTCTCCGAGCAGACCATACAGTTCACGGAACTGCTGCCCCTCAAGCCCCTGCTTCAGCAGCACCTTGTCGAAATGCCTGCCTGCCTTCACGGCCTCCATCACGGGATGAATGCCGTAGAGAAACTGCATTTTCTCTTCTTCCATATACTATTATATTAAAGTGACTTATAATTGTTTACAAACATCAACTAAAACAATGGTTTGAGATGTTGCGCACCACCGTCACACATTACGACCCGATGCTCACCGACAGCTCCGTCCACTCGTCCGTCATGGAATCCAGATCGCGCTTCAGTTCAAGAAACTCACGGGTCAGCTCCATATAGTCATCCGACGGCGACGGAGCGGCAAGCACGCCTTCTATCTCCTTCATCCGCGCCTGGCACTCGTCAATCTTCTTTTCCAGAAACGAAATCCTGTTCCTCACCTTGCGTTCCTCCTTGGAAATGAATTTCTTTGCCTGATACTCCTGCATCGCGGCCCCTTTCTTTGCCGCGACCTCTGTTACCGCAGCCTGCTCCGCAGCCGGTTTCACATGACGTTCAAGCTCGTTCAAGTTCTCTATGCGGCGCGCCTCCAGAAAGTCGGACACTCCCCCGAGGAACTCGCGCACCCGGCCGTCGCGGAACTCGTAGAGCTTGTCAACCAGCCCGTCAAGGAAATCGCGGTCATGCGAGACTATTATAAGCGTGCCGTCATAAGACTTCAGCGCCTGCTTCAGAATGTCCTTGGAAAGGATGTCCATGTGGTTAGTCGGCTCGTCGAGCGCCAGCAGATTGTAGGGACGCAGCATCAGCTTCGCCATGGCAAGACGGGCCCGCTCTCCTCCGGAAAGCACGGCGACCTTCTTGTCGATGTCCTCACCCTTGAAAAGAAAAGCCGCCAGTATGTCCCGCAACTTGAGCCTGATGTCACCCACCGCTATACGATCCAGCGTCTCATAGACTGTGTCGTTCTTGTCGAGGACATCTTCCTGATTCTGAGCATAATAGCCTATGCTTACATTATATCCGACCCGAGACTCCCCCTTCATCGGCTTCAGTTCGCCCATAATTGCCCTCATCAGCGTGGTCTTTCCCTCACCGTTCCTGCCGACAAGGGCGACCTTCTCCCCGCGCCTGACCTCGATGTTCGCGCCGGAGAAAACAACCTTGTCCCCATAGCCGAGCGTCAGATCGACGGCCTTGTATGCAATGTCTCCCGAGCGCGGCGCCGGAGGGAATTTCACGGCAAGCGCCGACTTGTCCTCCAAATCCACCTCGATGCGCTCCAGCTTTTCAAGCTGCTTCACACGGGACTGCACCTGATTGGACTTGGTCGGCTTGTAGCGGAAACGCTCGATGAATTCCTCCGTCTTCTCAATCATCCGCTGCTGGTTCTCGTATGCGGCCTTCTGCTGGGCTATGCGTTCTTTCCTGAGTTCCAGATACTTACTATACGGCACCTTGTAGTCATGGATGTGCCCGAGCATAATTTCCACAGTTCTGTTCGTGACATTGTCGAGAAACTTCCTGTCGTGTGAAATCAGCACCATCGAACCGCGATATTCCTTGAGATACCCCTCCAGCCACTCGATAGACTCAATGTCGAGATGGTTAGTCGGCTCGTCGAGCAGGAGCACGTCCGGGTTTCCGAGCAGAATCTTTGCCAGCTCAATCCTCATGTTCCATCCCTGGCTGAAAGTCTCCGTAGGCCGCTGAAGCTCGTCATACTTGAATCCAAGCCCCATAAGCGTGCGTTCAGCAAGAACTTGAGGTGAATCTGTTTTTATGATTGACAGTCTGTCGTTTATATCGTTCAACGATATTATGAGTCTCTGATATGCCTCAGACTCATAGTCAGTCCTTTCGGCCAGTTCAGCCGTGATTCGGTCAAGTTCGGCCTCCATGTCGAACATCTCCTGGAAGGCAGTCATGGTCTCGTCAATCACGGACTTGCCCCTATGGTGTTCCATAATTTGCGGAAGATAGCCTATCTTCACGCCGGAAGGCACTGAAACCTTTCCTGAAGTCGGGGTCTGAAGCCCGCAGATCAGCTTGAGAATCGTTGACTTGCCGGCCCCATTCTTTCCGACGAGACCGATCTTGTCCTGCTCGCTGATGTGAAAGTTTATATCGTCCAGAAGCGTGACCCCCCCATATGCAACTGTCAGTGAATTTATTGAAATCATTGTCTCTTCCCCTTTTTATTATCCCCCTCGTCCGCCTCACTCTCATCCGCTTCGGCATCCCCCTCATTTTCCGGCTCATCCCTTCGGCAGATCAGGATGCTGAACTCATAGAGCAGATAGAGCGGAACCGTCACGACTATCATCGACATTATGTCGGCCGGAGTAATCGCCGCCGCTATAATCATGAGGACCACGAGCGCGTGCTTCCTGTGTTTCTGCAATGTGCTCCTGTGCAGAATCCCCATGCTCGACAGCGCGAGGATGACCGCCGGAAACTCGAATGCGAGCCCCATAGAGAAAACCGTCGAAAAGAAAGTCGATATGTACGAGCTCAGCGAAATCGTGTTCTTGACCAGCTTGCTGACCGTATAGCCCTGAAAGAAATCGACGATGAACGGGAGAAGCACAAAATACCCCACGGCAAGTCCGACATAAAAAAGCGCGCCGGCGAACAAAAAGGCCTTTCGCACGGGCTTCCTCTCTCTCTCGTAGAGCGCAGGTGCTATGAATTTCCAGATTTCGTAACATATATACGGCGCTCCGAGAACAAGCGCCCCAAGCAGCGAAGTCTCAAGATGAACCATGAACTGAGCCGTCAGGTCATAGTTTATCAGCGAAATCTCCGGATTCATGCCGAAGAGCCGGTACATCGGGAATGTCGGCCGGGTCGGCGCAAGCACCACCAGGTCAAAGAAATAGTCCTTGAGCACAAACAGGATGACGGTAAGCGCCAACACAAGACCCGCCGAGCGGAGCAGCGTTCCCCTCAGCGCGTCGAGATGGTCCCAAAAAGACATTTCCTCCTGACTGCCCTTGGCCATCGGAAAGCCTTACTTCTTGTCCGCGTCCTTGATTTCCTCAGGAGTGGTCTCAATCTCTTTCTTTATCTCCTGAATCTCTTTGTCGGCGTCCTTCATTCCCTGCTTGAAGCTCTTCATTCCGTGTCCGAGCCCGCGCATAAGCTCAGGAATCTTCCTGCCGCCGAAAAGAAGAAGAATAACCAGAACAATCAGGACAACCTGCCATATTCCAAAAACTCCGAGTGGTAAAACTGTCAACATAATCTGTAGTAATGTAAAAAAAAATTATTCGTCAAACTTTCGCCCCGAACGGGGCATTCCTAATCATAGTATTCCCCTATCACCTCCAGCAAGTCTTCCGGACACCTGCGTGGACGCCGAGTGTCCGCGTCTATGAATCCGAGCTTCACAGTTCCGGTGCAGAGCAGCACATCGTCCTGATTGTAGATTTCCGTCTCGAACAGCATCTTCGCCGTCGGAAGCTGCGGAAGCCGCGTCACGATGCGCAGGGTATCCCCGAGCCTTGCCGGAGCCCTATACTGGGCCGTTACGGCGGCGACGGCCGTCATCACGCCCTCGCTCTCCATCCGCTCCACAGGGAAACCGACATCCTTCATCAGCTTGGCCCGCCCGCACTCGAAATAGCGTATATAGTTCGAATGGTGGACTATCGCCATCTGGTCAGTCTCGTAGTAGCGAACTTCAAGATATAGTGTAGATTCTATCATGTCTTAGCCTTAAAATCAGCATCTTGCCTACATCATAAATCCCCCATAGCGTCAAGACTTGAGAGCCTTGAGTGAATGCTCGATGCTCTCTATCTTGGAAAGCGCGTCAGCCTCCTTCTTCCTCTCGGACGCAACCACTGCCTCAGGAGCATGGGAGACGAACTTCTCATTGGAAAGCTTCCCGCGCACGGACTTGAGGAATCCCTGAAGATATTTCAGCTCACCCTCAAGCTTGGCAATCTCCTCCGCGGCATCAACAAGCCCCTCCAGCGGCACGAAAGCCTTGACCGTTCCTGCCATGAACGACACGCCTGCAAGCGAATCATCGACAGAAGTCACGTGCTGTATCTCGCTGACATTGGCAAGTTTGACAACAACGGCCTCCATATCCTTGGGCCACTCTCCGACAATGAACAGCCTGAGCGGCTCCCTCGGAGAAAGCCCCTTCTGCTGGCGGATGTTGCGCACCCCGGCAACCACCTCGCACGCCAGATTGAAATCAGCGATATATTTCGCGTCACTCTCTCCTGCAGCCGGATATCTCTCGAACATAATCGTGGCATTCTCGCCGCGTTCGCGCACGGCGTGCCAAAGCTCCTCGGTGATGAAAGGCATAATCGGGTGAATCATCTTCAGAAGGCTCTCGAAGTACTCAAGGGTCGTCTCGTATGTCTTAGAGTCGATCGGCGAACCGTATGCCGGTTTCACGAGCTCAAGATACCACGCGCAGAAATCGTCCCAGAAGAGTTTATAGGCGGCCATCAGCGCGTCAGAGATTCTGAACTTTGCAAAATGGTCGTTCACTTCAGCCGCAACCGCGTTTAACTTGTTGGCGAACCACCTGACTGCCACCGCGCAAGCCTCGCTCTGCTCAAGTGAAGCATCAACCGTCCAGCCGGTAATGAGCCTGAACGCATTCCAGATTTTATTGCCGAAATTTCGTCCCTGCTCAATCTGCGATTCGTCATAGAGGATGTCGTTTCCCGCCGAGCTGCAAAGAAGCATTCCCAGACGTACCGCGTCAGCGCCGTACTTGGCGATGAGGTCGAGCGGGTCAGGAGAGTTGCCGAGGGTCTTGCTCATCTTGCGTCCGAGCTTGTCACGCACGATGCCGGTGAAATAGACGTTGTGGAACGGTTCCTCCTTCATGAACTCGTCGCCGGCCATAACCATTCTGGCAACCCAGAAAAAAATGATGTCAGGACCCGTAACGAGGTCATTTGTGGGATAATAGTAGGCAAGGTCGCGGTTCGGCTGATGCTCCGGATGTCCCGGCATTTCAGGGTCGAACACGGAAATAGGCCAGAGCCATGAAGAGAACCAGGTGTCAAGCACGTCGTCGTCCTGATGGAGGTCAGCCGCAGTCACGGCAGGATTTTTCCGCTGCGCAAGCTTAAGAGCCTCTTCGGCCGTCGAAGCCACCACAAAGCTTCCGTCCGGCAGATAGTATGCCGGGATTCGCTGTCCCCACCAGAGCTGGCGTGAAATGCACCAGTCATGCGCGGTTTCCATCCAGTGCCGGTAGGTGTTGCGGTACTTTTCAGGTATGAGCTTTATCCTTCCGCTCTCCACGCTTTCGAGAGCCGCCTTCGCAAGGTCGTCCATCTTGAGAAACCACTGCTTCGAGAGTTTAGGCTCGATGACGGCATCCGTTCTTTCCGAATATCCTATCGGGGAAGTGTAATCCTCTGTCTTTTCGAGATTTCCGGCCTCTTCAAGCATCTTGGCAATCTTCTTTCTCGCTACAAAGCGGTCCTCGCCGACAAGAATCTGAGCCTTCTCGTTCAGACGGCCGTGGTCATCGATGATGTCGAGAACCGGAAGGTTATGACGCATTCCGATTGCGTAGTCGTTCACATCGTGAGCCGGCGTCACCTTGAGGCATCCCGTCCCGAAATCCATTTCGACATAAGAGTCTTCAATGATAGGTATCTCCTTGTTGATGAGAGGAATTATCACTTTCTTTCCGCGAAGCCAATCATACCTCGTGTCCGCAGGGTTTATGCAGACGGCGGCGTCGGCCATGATTGTCTCCGGACGGGTGGTAGCCACGACTATGTATTTGTCCGTAGGATTGCCGTGGCCGTCGGAAACGAAATATCTCATGTGATAGAACTTGCTGGCGGTGTCCCTGTGCACGACTTCCTCGTCGCTGACGGCGGTGAGCCCCACCGGATCCCAGTTGACCATGCGCACACCTCTATATATAAGACCCTTGTTGTAGAAATAGACGAAGGTGTTGATTACAGCCTCGCTCAGTTCCGGATCCATGGTGAACTTTGTCCTGTCCCAGTCGCATGAAGCGCCGAGCTTGCGGAGCTGGCTGAGGATGATGCCTCCGTGCTTTTCCTTCCACTCCCACGCGTGCTTCATGAACTCCTCGCGGGTAATGTCCTCCTTGCTGATGCCCTCCGCCTTGAGCTTTGCCACGACCTTGCTCTCGGTCGCGATTGAAGCGTGATCCGTTCCCGGAATCCAGCAGGCGTTCCTGCCGTCCATACGCGCCTTGCGGATGAGCACATCGTTGATGGTGTTGTTGAGAACGTGTCCCATATGAAGGATTCCCGTCACGTTAGGCGGCGGAATGACTATAGTGTAAGGCTCCCTTTCATCCGGCTCCGAATGAAAGAACTTGTGTTTCAGCCAGTAGGCGTACCATTTGTCTTCGGTCTGTGCCGGGTCGTACTTCGACTGCAGTTCCATATGTTTCAAAATATTTATATTTCAAGTTACGCGAAAGTTCCATGCACATTTGGAATAGCCCGGAAATATGGCCCTTTCGTCCGCATAATCGTGCAAAGATACACAATTTTTGACTAACTTCGCGATGTAAAAATATGAACAATATGGAAAACAACGAAAACAAACTCGACATCGAGATTCCGCACGACGTTGCAAAGGGGACATATTCGAACCTCGCAATCATCACCCATTCGCACAGCGAGTTCATTCTCGACTTCGCGACCATGCTTCCGGGGCTTCAGAAAGCCGGGGTGAGCAACAGGATTATCATGACACCCGAGCACGCGAAGAGGCTCCTGATGGCGTTGCAGGACAACATTCAGAAATATGAGTCGCAGTTCGGGCAGATTTCGTTCGGCCGCAGCCCCGGAAACGACACATTCCCGATGGGAGGCTTCGGCGGCGGTTTCGGAAACGGGGCTAAAAGTTAGGGGATATGGCAGTCGTTACCAATTCCCAGCTGAAACAACTTGAAATTCCGGATTATGTCTATGCGAAGATTCTGAAAATCAAGGCCTTCACCTTTGACATTGACGGAGTTATGACCGACGGGAGCATTTTTGTCGCCGAGAGCGGTGATTTCCTGCGCACCTACAGCGCGAAGGACGGTTTCGGCCTCAGGATGGCTTCCATGGGCGGATACGGGCTCGGAATCATTACCGGAGCACATTCCGACACGGTTGAAAAGCGGTTCCGTTTCTTCGGATTCGGAGGAACCGACATCTACCTCGCCTCGAAGGACAAGATTGCGGACTTCAACAAGTTCTGCTCAAAGCACGGTCTGAAGCCTGAAGAGGTGCTCTACTGCGGGGACGACCTGCCGGACGCGCCGGTTCTCGCCGCCTGCGGACTCGGAGTATGCCCGGCCGACGCAATGGAGGAGGCACGGCTCTGCGCGGACTATGTCTCGATTTTCCCCGCCGGGGCGCGTTTTGTCCGTGAAATCATCGAAATCGTGATGCGGGCGCAGGGTACATGGAACTTCGACGTGTCCAAGTACGAAAAAAGTTACTAATGAATACCAAGCACATTATCTTAGGCAGCGCGTCTCCCCGGAGGCGCGAACTGCTTTCAGGGCTCGGAGTTAAATTCGAGGTCGATACGCGAAACAATTTCGAGGAAAAATACATCCCTGACACGCCTCACCGCGACATCCCCCTCATCCTTTCGCGTGGCAAGTCACACGGATTCCATCGTCCGCTGTCCGAAAACGAGATTCTGATCACCGCCGACACGCTGGTTCTCTGCGGCGACGATGTTCTCGGCAAGCCGCGTGACAGGGAGGATGCCGTCCGGATGCTGCATCTGCTCTCCGGACGCGCCCACGAGGTCATCACCGGGGTCACGATACGCGACTCCAGCCGCGAAGAATCCTTCTCGGACACCTGTCTCGTGCATTTCGCCCCCCTCTCGGACGATGAAATAAACGATTACATCGACAACTGCAAGCCGTTCGATAAGGCCGGCGCCTACGGAATCCAGGAATGGATAGGCTATGCAGCAATTACCGGAATATCCGGCTCATACTTCACCGTCATGGGTCTTCCCGTGCACCGCGTCTATCAGGAGCTGAAGAATTTCTAAGGGGGAATACGAACCTGATTTGAATCCCCCCCCCAAAAAAAGTCTGACTATATAAGAATACCCGACCTCTTCGGAGGTCGAGCTCATTTTTTGCAAAAAAAAATGAGCTGTCGTCGCTCCCGCGAGGACACCTCATACTAACCACATAATTAATAACACTAAAACTAATAACCAATGAGTTAATTCAGATCAAAGAACCGTCTTTCCTTAACTCGGATGCAAAGGTACGCATAATTTTGGAACTTGCAAATTTTTTCGAAAGAAATTTGCAAAAAAAAATTACATAACGGCGAAAATGAAGAAAGAGCCCGCTTGCGCGAACTCTTTCGGGGATTAAAAACTATCATCTTATGAATGAAGAGGTGCCAAGCAGATTCGAACTGCTGTAGCAGGTTTTGCAGACCTGTGCCTAGCCCCTCGGCCATAGCACCATTTCCCAACGGGAGTACAAAGGTAGGAATAATTTTTCTCCAATCAAAATTTTTCTTGATTCTGCCGGGATTTTTTTCGCTACTCCACATACAATAGCAGTCCCTTCAGATACTCCCCTTCCGGATGGTAGATGTTCACGGCGTGGTCGGCAGGCTGATTCAGGCGGTCGAGGATGCGGACGCTGCGGCCGGTCTGGGCGGCGGCGGAAAAGACGGCAAGGGCGAACGCCTCCTTATCGACGACCTGCGAGCAGCTGTAGGTGAACACTAGCCCGCCGGAAGAAACTTTCGAGAGGGCAGCGGCGTTGAGTCTCTGGTAGGCACGCAGGGCATTGTCCCGCGCTCCCCTATGCTTGGCAAACGCAGGAGGATCGACGATTATCATGTCATACTTGCCGGCAGGGATATTCTTGACATAGTCGATGGCATCACAGCACAGGCCGCAATGCTGCGCGGTTTCGCCTCCGGTGCTGAAACCGTTCAGAACGATATTCTTTTCCACAAGATTCATCGCGCGGGCCGAACTGTCAACGGAATCGACATGAACGGCTCCTCCGGAAAGGGCATACACCGAGAATCCTCCCGTATAGCAGAAAAGGTTAAGCACCTTACGGCCGGCGGCATAGCGCTCGACAAGAGAGCGGTTCTCCCTCTGGTCGAGGAAAAAACCGGTCTTCTGTCCGTCCGTCCAATTGACGATGAAGCGGTGTCCGTTTTCGAGCACGACCTGCTCATCGTCACGGAAACCATCCTTTCTGAACATATAGCCGTCAATCAGTTCCAATCCCGCCTTGAAAGGGGCCGTTCCCGAGCTCTTGTCATAGACGGCCTTGAGCGAGTCGCCATAGACCGTCTGCAATGCGGAACAAATCTGTTTCCTCGCACGGAACATCCCCACTGAATGAGCCTGGATGACGCAGACCCCGTCGTACCAGTCTATGATGAGCCCGGGGAGGTTATCCCCCTCCCCGTGAACAAGGCGGTAGCAGTTCGTGATGCCACGTTCGGAGCTGGAAGCGTCTCCTTCTCTAGAGTCCACAGCCATGGGATCAGCCGCGAGCCCTGCGGCAACGCGCACCGCAAGCGCCCTGCGAATCATCGTCTCCCAGAAGTCAGGAGCCAGAACATCCGAATCAAAGCTCAGGATGCGCACGGCTATGGAGCCTACCTGATAGTGGCCGCAGGCCAAAAAAGTCCCGTCGGCCGCATGGACGGCAACAAGGTCGCCTTCCGCCGGAGTTCCCTGAATCTGTGCTATTGAGCCGGAAAAGACCCATGGATGGAAACGACGGATTGATTCGTCACGCCCCTTGCGCAATATAATTTTCACCATATATCCTTAATGTTCAAACATATAAATCATCACCTCCATTTCCATAGACCACGGAAGCCCCAAATTCTATTTTATCTCTGTCGAGACAACGGAAGCGACTTCGACGGAGATGACATCCTTCCTGAGCACAATGCTCGCCGGTTCGAGCGGCTTGAGTTCCGTACTCTTTAGTCTCATGTACATTTCGCGGCAGACCCACGCATCCGTAGCCGCGTATTTCATCTGAGGTTCCGAGAGAGTCTCCGCCTCCCAGTTGGAAAGCTGCTGAGTCTTTGAAATCCGGACGCCGAGGATGATTGCGGCCATTTTCTTCACGCTCTTGTCCCTTATGCCCCATTCCGGAACTATCTTCTGCAAATCGACGAAAGACTCCGGCTTGAAACGGGCGTATCTCTGAAGTCCCTTCACGTCATCCGCAGTGGCCGCCCCGACCTTGACGATGTTCGGGTTCGCAAGAATGTTGCACAGTGCGCGCTTCATACCGAGCGCCTTAACCCTGAAAAGGAAAGCCTTTCCCCCACCCGACAGCTGCAGCAGAGCGACCCCGGGATGCGGTGAGTGGGGTGTGAAACACGGCTTGGTCTCTGTGTCGAAACCGAGAATCCGCTGCCTCTTCAGATAGCGTATCGCGCGGCTGAAATCTTCCGAATAGGAATCTATCACCGTTATCTCACCGGGAAACGACGCGACAGGAAGCCTGTCAATATCCTCCTGCGTTATATTCTCTATGAAATGATTTTCGTTTAACACTTAATTCATAATTTATAAGCCTCAGACTTGCAGTCAGTCAGCGACTTCATATAAACAAAACACCCGTCACTCAGTCAATCTCTCCATATTCAATATCGCGGGTGCAACCAGACCATTGACCTCATCAAGCCGTTCGCCGCTCAAATAAAGCCTGCTCACCGGAACCACACGAGTAATCTGCATAGAAGCATCTGCAGAATGGTTATACTTGAACCTTGAGGCAAGCGAGCCGCCGAAATCCGTATTTTCAAGAGGGGCATTCACTGAAGGAACTGTGACAAAGGCTTTTACGGACGGATAGGCAATCCTGTGCGTAAAAAGATTTCTTTTTCTCAGAACGCGGTAGCACGTCCGGATGACCGCGTCTTCGCCGCTGATGAACTCAAAGTCATCCGCAAGCACCGAACGGTAATTCTCCATGTCAAGTCCCTGCGAGGTTCGAATCTGCTCCAGAGCCTCGGACAGGTCACGGACATTGAGCGAATCCGAAGATGTGCCCAAAAGCACGGCGGAAATCTTTTCAGATGCCCCTGAAGCGATGTAACTGTCAAGAAATGCAGTGAAGGAAGTCCGGGAATCATGTCCGGAATCGGCGTGCTCGACATAGGTCGGGAAATGCTCAGAGCCACGGCTAACCCTTTCATATACACCCCTATACAATCCATATCCCAACTCCCGTGCATCAGCAAGCACTGCTATCACTCCGTCAGGATGACGCTCGCCTGCACGGCGGAACATCTCATCAGTCAGCGACAGCACCGGAACGTCTTTTCCCTTGGAGACGAGCATGGTATCAATGTCCCTCATCGCGTAACGGCAGAGGTAGGGAGAGCCGACGATAAGAACTTTAGCAGGAATCCTCGCGGCCGTGAGTTCGTCATCGAAGGTATTGGAGTAGCTGACATTGCCGAGAGATGCGAGAGCCATGCTGACCGCAGCCTCGCGCATTGCCGGAATATTCCCGGCGTCAATATAGCCGCCATACGGAGCGTTTGCCACGTCAAAGACCGGAGAAAGCGTCTCTCCGGCAAAGTCATGAAGTTCGTCCGGAATCCCCCGCCCGTCAATGTTGTCGAAGCGGTCGGATCTGAGGAACTCGGAGACAAGGCTGCAAAGCGGTTCGAAATCACCGATGAGACCTATGCTGCCGGAGATGTTGTCCGGCTCATATTCGTCAAGAAGATGCCAGGCCACAGAGCTTGTATCTGTGAGCGCCTGCTTCACAAGAGGCAGATACGGTTCGGAAACCTTATTGTTTCTTTCGCAGGAAATCAGTGCTGTGGCAAAAACAAGAAACGATATGACGGCCAGCCTTCTCATTTATTCTTCCCCGAAGCGAACGGCAGTGCCGCGACATTAAGAATAACATAATAGAGAAAAATGAGGCAGAACGCGAGCGAGAAATGCATTCTGAAAACCGCCACGAGCATGATAATTACCGCAGCTCCCGCAAAGAAGGCGATTCTCAGCTTGCCATAGACTCCCGCGACAAGACTTCTCCCCTTCTTGATTTTCATCGCGAACATCGGAATTTCGCTCACCAGCAGAGCCGAAAGGGCAACGGAGAGCAGCGGAAGCAGCCATCTGACGGTACGCCATCCGGACAGCCACGCGGCCGCCGCACTGTCGGACTTCATCGCGAAGCAGACAAGCGAAGCGAGCAGAACCGCGCTCGCCGGAGTCGCAAGCCCGATGAAGTTCTCGCCCTGCCGTTCGTCGATGTTGAACTTTGCGAGCCTCAGCCCCGAAAACACGGCAACAATCACGGGCGAGCACATGATGCACAGGAACAGAGCGGCCGGGGCCTCAGAAGAATAGCCGACGAAAGAACGATGCGCGAAGCAAACGGCCATAACAGACGGCAGAACGCCGAAACTGACCATGTCCGCGAGCGAGTCAAGTTCCTTCCCCATCGGGGAATATGCATGAAGCGCCCTCGCCGCGAGTCCGTCGCAGAAATCGAATACCGACGCGGCGAGCATCAGATAGAACGCCGTCGGAATATCTCCCTTCAGACACGACAAAATCCCCAGCACACCACAGAGCAAGTTCATTGACGTGATGGTATTGGGGATATGCCTGATAATGCATTTCATAAGCTGATTTCCTGAAAGACAGGCACTTACTTGATGCCGAGCTTCTTCCTTATCGACTTAGGAAGCGCGTCCTTATGAACCACGACATTCAGAGTCTTGTAACGGACATAGGCATCGGAGGCATACCAGATGCCCTTGTATGTCCCGGCCTCTCCCCATGAATTCTTCACGATGAAGAACGGGTTGCCGTTCTGATCCTTCGCGAGGCCATAAATCTGCATTCCGTGGTCGTCGGTAGTCTGCTTGTTGTCGTAGGCAATCTGACGCATCTCCTGAGTAATCTTCTTCTCCTCAGCGGAGACGGCCTCAGCCGGCTTCTCGTCCGACTTGCCAATCCAGTGCTCCTGGTCGGAGCCTGCCGTAGGGGCCGCGTCAACATCCGGGACGACCGCTGTTCCGCTGCGCGTGAAGCCCTTCTCGCTCACGTCGGCTCCCCAAGCGATGGTGAATCCCTTGTCTATCGCGTTGTACATCACCTCCATGAGTTCGTCAATAGGAAGGTTGTACGCGGTGCCCCATCTCCAGTTGTCGCATACCTCAATCACGAAAGGCTTGTAGAACGGATGATGGGTGAATGAGGTGAGGTTGATGTAGTCATCGACATTGATTCCGAGATTGTCCCTGTAGGACTCCGGGGTGTATGTCTTGCCATCGACGGTAAATTCCGTCGGGAGCTCGCCGAGATAGGCGCTGAGTATGCCGTTGTAGGCATTCTTCCATGCCGTAGAGAGCGTCTTGTTCGGGTTCTCGACAATGGCGTTGATGAAGCCGGCGAGAGCCGCGTCCATCTCGGCCTGCACAGGAAGCTCAGTTCCGTAGTTCATCCCCGAATAGACGGATTGGGGAACGATTCCGTACTCGCGGATGACCTCAAAGACGTCTCCGAAGGAGCTGCCTGCGGAAAATCCCATCTTTCCGTCCAGACGCACATACTTGACGCCCCTGTCATAGTAGGCCTTGTTGACCACGAACATTTCGGACAAATCGGTCTCGACGCCCTTCTGGCGGATAATTTCCGATTCAACGAAAGAAAGTGCGGAAAAACACCAGCAGGTTCCTGAACGGTACTGGTTCTTGATGCTCGTAATCGGGTTTTCCTTCACGGTCGTGAACACATACCCGTTCTCCTTCGGCTTGTCCTGTGCCTGCGCGAGGGAAGCGAATCCCAGCGCGAGAGCCGCCGCAATGACAAATTTCTTCATATCAATATCTCTTTTCTATATTTCCACAATATATCCGTCCGGACATTTCCTCGAACCGTCCGGTTGAAGCGCACAAAGGTAAGGTTTTGCTTCAAAAAAAACAATACCGCGTCAGAGCGCCTTCACTACCTTTATATTCCCCATGTTCAGCCCCCAGCATCCGTTCTGGACAATCGGAACCTCCACGCCATCTGCGTCCTTCTGCCACCAGATCTCCTTCAGGAAAGTGTGCGAGTGTCCGCCCACGACAAGATCGACACCGTGTATGCCCGACACCAATTCCCTGTCCATCAGGGTCTTCTCACTCTGGAAGCCGAGGTGGGTCAGGCATATAATCATGTCGCATTTCTTCTCGTTGCGGAGAATGTCGGCATAATGGTTCGTCCTCTCCACCGGGTCGAGATACTCCAGCTGACGGGCAATCCCGGCATCGACGACCGGGCGGACATCCGTCGTGAGGCCGATGACTCCGATTTTCAGACCGCCCCTCTTCAGAATGACATAGGGCTTCACATAGCGTCCCAGCTCAAATTTCGAGAAATCATAGTTGGCGCAGACCACAGGAAACTTCATCTTCTTCACGCGGTCCGTAAACTCGTCTATGCCGTTGTCGAACTCGTGGTTTCCGATGGCGGTGACGTCAAATCCGAGGGCATTCATCAAATCCACCTCCACGAATCCGCGCAGAAGCGTGAAATATGACGAGCCCTGACTGAAATCGCCGGCATGGAGCAGGAGAACGTTCCCCTTTCCGTCTGCCGTGCGGACGCTGTCGATATAGGCCGCCCGTTCAAGCGTTCCGCCCTGTCCGACGAGGGAGCCGACACGCTCCGGCTCTATGTGGCTGTGGGTGTCGTTCAGATGAAGTATCGTAAGTTTCTGTGCGGAAGCGTCATACGAAAATGCAAGCACCGCAAGGACTATATACGCGAATCTTTTCATGCCAATGTCTCCCCTATTTGATTATAACCCTTCCATCCTTATGATACTCAATCGGTTTGCCCGCTTCCGTCAGCGACTTCACCTTTTCGAGGATGATGTCGATGATGTCGATGTCATAGACCGTCTTATTGCGGGAATTGTTCGCAAGGTATAGCCCGTCGCCGCCTTCAAGCAGGAATGAAATCGTCGCGACGCCGTACCATCTGGAGTCTTCGAGCGGCTCGCCTCCGACTTCTGCGGAAACGATTTTCCCGTTTTCCGCGACCACCCGGCAGCCACCGAGAACCTGAAAGCGCCCGGCCGCCATGGATTCGAGTATGGAGCGGATTTCAGTGCCGGGAAGTTCGAGATAGACAATCTGGTTCCTGAACGGAAACATGGACATCAGGTCGTCAAGGATTATATCCCCCTGCGGCATGGAGCAGCGGATTCCGCCGAAATTGCCGACGCCGAAATCCACTTTCTTTCCGGACTCCCTTGCGACGGCCGCCATAATGTTGTCTATGAACCAGTCAGAGAGTTCAGATTCAGGATATTCCACAGCCATTTCCCGCGTGCTGTACCCGACCACGACCTTAACCGGAGCCATGGCCGGCTGCACGGCGAGCAGTTTCTTTGCAGCCTTATAGGTCGCAGTGCGTCGTCCATACACCCTGCCGTTCGGGGCATAGTATTTTCCGTGCCTGATTTCCCCGAGGCACTCCTTCACGTTATCCGTAGATGATGGGGACTTGGCGCCGACACGGCTTCCATCCATAGGGGTCAGAGTCCATGACACGACCTCCACTTTCCTCTCCGGCTGTCCGCCCTCAGCCGCAGTCTGCGCGAATGCGGCGGTTCCGAGCAGCAACAGCGCCAACGTTATCCTTATCTTCATAGAACTTGCTTTTTTCGAGATGGCATCACTAGTTCATTCTCAGCCACTTCCACAAATCCTTGAAGGTGGATTTCTTTCCGAAGGTCAGGATGCCTATCTTGTAAATCTTCGCGGAAATCCATGCGCATCCGAGGAACGTGAGCAGCAGGAGAGCGATTGAAAGCAGCAGCTCCCAGAGCGGAACCCCGAACGGAATCCGGGCAAGCATCACGATCGGCGAGGTGAAAGGAATCATCGACCCCCAGAATGCCAGCGGGCTGTCCGGCGACTTGAACGCATAGAGCGCGATGAAGAAGCCAAGGAGCAGCGGGATGGTCACCGGAATCTGAAGCTGGCTGCTGTCGGCCTCATTCTCCACGGAGGAGCCTATGGCGGCGAACAGCGATGCGTAGAGCAGATAGCCGAGCACGAAGAATATCACGAATGAAACGAGTATCTCAGTGTAGTTCAGTTCCCTGAGCGCTGAAAGTACGGAGTTTTCCTGTGTGTCGAGGCTCGCCGCCATGGCTGACGGGTCGATGTTCATTCCGGCCGCGTCCATGGCGGACTGGTCAACACCTGCAATCGCGGTCATCTGCTGCTGGCTGCCCATAATCGAGTCGAATCCGACAATTCCGCCGACCGCAGAGACAATCACTCCCGTCAGCACAACCCAGAGCAGGAACTGCGTGAGGGCCACCGCCGCAACGCCGATAATCTTTCCGAACAGGAGTTCCGTGGCCTTGACGCTGGAAACAAGCACTTCCACGACACGGCTCGACTTCTCCTCAATCACCGACGACATCACCATTCCGGAGAACATCGCGATGAACATATAGATTATCATTCCGAGCAGCATGGAAACAATCATCTTAACCTCCGCAGAGTCGAGTTTCGCCTCCCCCGAATCGTCAATCGTGTAGGTCGTCACGCTGACGTCAGCCTTCACGTCCTCCATAATCTGCTTGAGGTCACCTATATTATACAAGGATATGCGATAGTCCTCCACCGCGTCGTCCACCTGCGACTCAATTTCCAACTTCATATCGACGCTCAGGGCCGTCTTCGAATATGTCGTCACGTTTACCGTCCTCGTCGAGTCAATGACCGGAGACACCAGCATGAGAACGTCTATTCCCAGGCTGTCGAGGTTTGACTTCAGCGAATCCGGCTGCTGCCCGGAGTAGTCCGTGAACGTATATGAATCATTGGACTTGAGCTCAGGCATCACGATGCCGGACTCATCGACGACCGCAATCTGCTTGCCCTTGTCTTCGGCGAAGAACATGATGAGCGACGGAATCACCATCAGCGCCGCGAACAGAATCGGGCCGAGAAATGTGATGAGGAGGAATGACTTTTTCCTGACGCGGGTCATATATTCCCTTGAAATGACCACGCCTATATTTCTGAAGTTCATATTTTTGCTGTTTTATAACCGATAGTTCAGACTAACTCACTTTGCGTCAGTGTCATTTCCTTTCACTAGTTCGATGAATATGTCGTTCATACGGGGGACGAGTTCATGGAACGAGTTGACGGTCACACTGTCCGCGATGACTGCGGAAAGCACGTCGTTGCTCCGCGCCCCGGGAGCAAGCGAGAGAACCGCAGTATGTCTCCCGGCGTCATTATTATCGCTGAGAACCGAAAACAGCCCCTCATGAGGCTGGAGAGACTTCTCCCCGGTGTAAATCAGTTCAACATTGTTGTTGCCGTAACGGCGGCGGATGTCATCGAGCGGCCCGGTGATTACAAGTTTCGACATATTGAGGAGAGCGATGTCGTCGCAGAGTTCCTCCACAGACTCCATATTGTGCGTGGAAAGTACAATCGTAGCCCCCTCGTCGCGCAGCCGGAGAATTTCCTTCTGGACCACCTGGGCATTCACGGGGTCGAACCCGCTGAAAGGCTCGTCAAGTATGAGCAGGGACGGACGGTGGACGACGGTCGTGATGAACTGCACCTTCTGGGCCATTCCCTTGGAAAGCTCCTCCACCTTCTTGTTCCACCATGACTCGATGCCGAAGCGGACGAACCACTTTTTAAGCTCGTTTTCGGCATCCCTGCGGGACATTCCCTTGAGACGGGCGAGGAACAGGGCCTGCTCCCCCACCTTCATCTTGCGGTAAAGCCCCCGCTCTTCAGGCATATAGCCGATTTTCTCCACATCCCGCTGGGTTATCGGGCGTCCGTCGAACAGGACCTCCCCTGAGTTTGGGATGGTAATCCTGTTGATTATCCTTATCAGCGTGGTTTTTCCCGAACCGTTCGGTCCGAGAAGCCCGAAAATCCTGCCCTTCTCCATCGTCACGCTGACATGGTCGAGGGCAATCTTTTCGCCGAAAGACTTGCAGATTTCATTGCATTGAATAAGACTCATGATTTTATGTTGTTATGATATAATGTATATTCACAGATTCAGCAACCTCGCCGTAAGCTCGGAAAGCAGCTCGGCGTCCGTCGCCTCGCCGTTGTCTCCGCCCTTGCCCTTGAAGTCGTAGTCCCGGATGAGGGCTATGGCCGCCATGCATTTGCGCGTCGGGTAGCTGCGCACAGCCATGTCATACTCGCGCAGGAAATAGGGATTCACTCCTAGCAGCCGCGCCTTCACGTCACTTCCGGCTCCCGGATTCGACGTCAGCAGCGCGTTGTATTTCAGAATCCTGTAGAAATGCGTGAACAACTGTCCCGTGACCGAGGCCAGCCTGAACTGCGCCGCAGAACCGAGAAAGGACGCAATTTTCAGCGCCTTTGCCGCATTACGCGCGGAAAGTTCCCTCGTCAGCTCGAAGATGTTGTACTGCCTGCTTATCCCCACATTTCTCTCTATGTCCTCGGACGACACCTCCGTGACCCCTTCCGGGAGGTTCTTCAGCATCTTGTCCGTCTCCACGGCAATCTTGGACAGGTCGACGCCGGCGTACTCCGCCAGCAAGGAAGCGGCCTCGGGAGCTATCTGAAGCCCCCGTGACCGGAAATAAGAGTTTATCCACTGCGGCATCTCGTAGTCCCTCAGCTGAGAGGAGTCCACCACGACGCCGATTTTGGAAGCCTTCTTGTAGAGGGACCTGCGCGCGTCGGCCTTTGCCCCGTGCATCGCGATGACAAGCACCGTGGTCTCCAGAGGCCTGTCGCAATAGACGGCGAGCTCTTCGAGCGAGCGCATCATCTGCGCCTCCCTGAGCACGACAAGGTGACGCTCCGCAAACATCGGGTAGCGCCTAGCCTCGGTGATTACCGTGTCGGCATCGACGTCGGCCCCGTAGAGTATGGCCTGGTTGAAGTCACGCTCGCTGTCGTCGGAAAAGGCGTTTTCAATTACCGCGTCGCACACCATATCGACATAATAGGGTTCATCCCCCATCAGAAGATACACCGGAGCGAACTTTCCCGCCCTCACGTCCGCGACTATTCCCGCGCACTGTCTGTCCGTCTCTGCAAATCCCTTTGCCATAATCACCAAATTTCCACGGGAAGGCCCCGTGGAATACCTATTTAACCTGTTTATCCTTGACTCTCGTCAGCTTTTCCTTGAGAATGTCCGCGCAGTCAACCACAGCGTCCTCAAAAGTCGCCGCGTTCCTCTCGACGACGACGTCGTTCCCCGGAACCCGGACCTTCACCCAGACGTTCTTGTTGTTGTGCTCCTGAAGCAGCGACAGCTTCACGTCGATGCCGATGACGGAATCGTGAAACTTAGGCAACTTCGACAGTTTCTTCTCCACGAAATCCAGAAGCTTCTGGTCTGCGTCGAAACGGATGGACTGAATTCTAATCTCCATAGTTACCTCCTTTTTTTGCCCTCGGATGGGCTGATTTATAAACCTGTTTCAGTTTCGCAACGGAGTTGTGGGTGTAAATCTGCGTGGTCGCGAGCGAGGCGTGCCCGAGCATTTCCTTTATGGAATTGAGTTCGGTCCCCCCGTCAAGCAGCTCAGTCGCGAGCGTGTGTCTCAGAACGTGCGGCGAGCGCCGTCCGGTAATCCCGGAAATACGCGAAAAATCGCCCTTCACAATCCTGTCGACAAGCACCGGGTATATCCTCCCTCCGCTCCAGGTCACGAACATCGCGTCCCTCGCATCTCTCTTCCCTCCCGCCATTGTCTCAACAGCCTTCAAATATAGCAAAATTTCTTCACACAGCGATGGAATCACGGGAATTTCCCGCATCTTGTCGCCTTTTCCCCTGATTGTGGCCACCCGTCGGGACATATCGACGTCGCCGACATTCATTCCCACAAGCTCGCTGCGGCGTATCCCGAGGTTCAGGAGCGAGGATATGACGACACGTTCGAGCCTCTTTTCGTAGAGTCCGCGAGCCTGAGCCTCCGCATCATTGTCACCCTTCGACGAAAGCGCGTATGCGGCACGGAACGATTCGAGAAATTCGGGCGATGCATATATGTCCGTCTGCGCGAGATATTGGTTAATCGAATCTTCCCTATAGAACTCCGGAAGGCGTTTCGGCACCTTCGGACGACGGACCGTCTTCACCGGGTTGGACTTCAGCTCACCTATTCGGACCAGCCATGTGCAGAAGCTGCTCAGGACGCTCATGTGCAGGTTGGCAGTCTTTGGCGCAAGCTTCTCCGAATCAAGGATATGAACCTCATAATTTCTAATTTCTGTTGAAGTGATTGTCTCTATGTCTCCGACAAATTCCGAGAATCTTCCGAGGATGTCGGAATATATGTCACAGGTGCGGGAGGAATATCTCCGCACTCCGGAAATATGAATCCGGAACGCCTCAGTCCATCTCTGCAATTTTGTCCTGTTCTCCATATTCAAGTCACCGCTAAAAGATTCCTCGACTTCATTTCGTTTCAATATTCCCGATTCATTTCATATTCATCCGCACAAAGATTCCTCGACTTCACTTCGTTTCGCTCAGAATGACAGCCGTCATTCGACGGGAACAAGCCCAATTTCAGCCGCTTTCTGCCGCATGAGAGCGTCGGCGGCCTCAAACTCGTTCGGAATCTCACCGTCCAGAATCGCGTTCTTCACATATTCCTTCAGCACACCGATCGTGCTGCACGGCGGAATGCCGAAGACCTGCATCACATACTCGCCGTTTATCGGATTCTTGAAGTTGCGCACGGCATCCTTGGCCTCCACCTCCACAAGCTTGCGACTCACGAGCTCGAAGTTGGCGTGAAGCCGCTCGACCTTGCGCGGATTTTTGGACGTGATGTCCCCATGGCAGAGCAGCATCAGGTCGTCGATGTCGTCCCCGGCCTCGAAAAGCAGCCGCCGCACTGCCGAGTCCGTAACCTCCTCCGTGACAAGTGCAATAGGTCTCAGGTGCAGTTCCACGAGCTTCTTCACATACTCCATCTTCTCGTTCAGCGGCATCTTCAGGGCCTTGAAAATCTTCGGGACCATACGGCCGCCCACGACCTCGTGCCCGTGGAAGGTCCAGCCCACCGCAGGGTCGAACCGCTTGGTCGCGGCCTTGCCGACATCGTGCAGAAGCGCGGCCCAGCGCAGCCAGACATTCGGCTCTGTGCGGATTCTTGAAGCCTTGTCCCCGTTACCGTCAAGGAAATAATCCTTCAGCCGCCCCTGTGCGATTGCCTCGGTCTCAAGTTCCGCAACGTTGTCAACGACCTGGAGGGTGTGGGCAAAATTGTCCTTATGCCCGTGTCCCTCAACTGATTCCACGCCCTTCAGAGCGGTGAGCTGCGGCAGGATGAGCTCCAGAAGACCAGTCTCGTCGAGAAGATAGAAGGCCATTGACGGGGTTTCCGTCACTAGAATCTTGTTCAGTTCCTCGACAATCCTCTCCTTGGAAAGAATTTCCAGACGGCCTCGATTGCGCCGTATCGAATCAAGAGACTCTGGGACTATCGTGAACTTGTGTCCGGGAGTGGAGAGTTTGGTCGCAAATCGGATTGCCCGAATCATGCGGAGAGGGTCGTCGCTGTAGGTCGTGTCCGGGTCGAGAGGCGTACGGATTATGCCCGATGCGAGGTCGCGGATGCCGCCGAAAGGATCCACAAGCGCTCCGAAGTCTTCCTTCTGGAGGCTGAACGCCATTGCGTTTATGGTGAAATCCCTGCGGAGCTGATCCTCGCGCAGCGTCCCGTCCTCGACTATAGGCTTGCGGGAATCCCGGCGGTAGCTCTCCTTCCTCGCGCCCACGAACTCCACCTCCATGCCGTGATATTTCAGCATCGCCGTCCCGAAATTCCTGAAAATGGATACGCGGACTCTGCGAGTTCCTTTCCCACCATTCTTTTCATCACAATTCGGCTCCGGTTCGGCTTGATGAGCCAGAACTTCGAGGGCATTTTCCTTATAACATTTCTGTTTGTCCTTCAAACATTCCTGTTTCTCTATGTGTTTAGCAACATTTTGAGCCAATTCTATGCCGCTACCTTCCACAACAATGTCAATGTCCTTGTTCGGCCTCTGCAGGAAGCAGTCGCGCACATATCCGCCTATGACGAACGCCCTCACGCCCATTTCCTCAGCCGCTTCAGACACTATTCTGAAGATTTTATGATTCAGAAATTCCTTGAATTCTCCCATATTTCACATTCTCCCATATTCACTGTCATATTTCATTTTGCGCACATCTCCTCATATCCCGGAAACGCAGTCAGCCTCATCAGCCCTTCAGCCCCGTCCTTCACAAACCCCACAGTCTTCTTCCCGTTGGTTATGAACACATATTTCACGTCCAGAATCATATTGTACCGCACGACCTGCATCAGCACATCCCCCGTCAATTCGACATCAGGCCTCTTGCACTCGACGACCGCCAGAGGCTTCGCGTCCCGTCCATAGACGACTATGTCCGCCCGCAGGCACTTCTCGCCCAGTGCAAATCCCACTTCCGACATCATCATATGCTCAGGCACGCCCATCGTCCTTTTCAGCACCGCATCGATGAACCACTGCCGAACCCTCTCCTCCGGCGTAAGCGCCACGGTCTTCTTCCGCAGCGGATCCCATATCCCGTCGTCCATAGCAAAAAAGTTTAGCTTGCAAAGTTACACTTTTTATCACCTATATTTGTACCTTTGTCCCCGAAAATTTCGAGCAGCAATGAAAAAGACGATTGAGATTATATACGAAGACAAGTGGCTGGTGGCGATTGACAAGCCTTCGGGGCTTATGAGCGTGGCGGGGAACGGGAAGGATGTGGAGACGGCATATATGCTTGTGAATGACTACCTTATGCACAAGTACAACGGGCGGGTGAAGGCTCATGTGCTGCACCGGCTGGACAGGGACACTTCGGGCGTGCTGCTGTTCGCGAAAGACTTCGGGGTGAAGAGGGCGATGACGGACAATTGGAACGAGAGAGTCGTGGAGAGGAAGTATGTGGCTGTGGTCGACGGGGTGCCGGAGGCAACTAAATCCGCAGTGCCGGAAGGTGACGCAAACCAAGGCGCGGCCGGGGAGAGTTTGGGAACGAAAGAGAACAGAGAAAATGACAATACAGAGGACAATACAGAGCTGCCCTGCGGCAGAATTGTCAGCTGGCTGACTGAAAATGACAGGAACTTCATGGTGCAGTCGTCTCTGAAAGACAACGGAGGCGAGGTCGCCGTGACAAACTGGAGGGTGCTCAAGACCGACGGGAAACGCTCCCTCGTGGAGTTTCTGCTTGAAACGGGGCGCAAGAACCAGATTCGCGTGCAGGCGGCGGCGCATCTGCACTGCCCCGTGCTCGGCGACCCCAAATACGGGGACGGAAAGTCGGCCAGAAGGCTCTGCCTGCACGCCAAGGGGCTGAGCATCGTGCATCCAGTGACGCGCAAAGTGCTGAAAATCACCGCGAATACGCCCCGCTATTTCGGTGGACTGGTCGGAAATGAGCCCGCAAAAACAATGACACAGATTGGAAATGAGCCCGCAAAAACAGGGGCGAATGCCGGAGAAGGCGCATCGGGACAAAGTCGGCGGAGGGAACAGGAATCCGGGCATGTCGCGTCAAAGAAGGTGCAGGGCGGCAAGGAGCCGGCGGTAAGACGCCCGAAGCCGTCCGACAAACGCCGCAGGTGAATTGCGCCCCCGGCACCTGACCGCCACGGCTTCGAGCATCTGCGCCTTGCGGATTGTCTTTCCTTTCTTCCCGGTGCTGAGATAGGGATGAATCACCACATATTCGGGGACATACACCAGCCTGAGCCCGGCCGAAAGACAATCGGACAGGAAAATCGGATCCTCTCCCCCTTCAGGCCACAGGTCCGAGCCTAGCCCGAAGCGCTCGTCGAAACGGATTCCGGCCGCAAGGACAGGAGCGAGCCGGAACGAGACTTCCACGGAACTGAAATAGAAGCTGCCATAGACCGGGACTTTCACCACCCTATGCGACGCCGGCGGGTAGTCCTTGAACTCAGGCTGCCCTGAGGGCGTCTCTATTTTCCCGCAGATAACGTCGGCGTCCGGCATCCGGTCGAACAGGCCGAGGATAAGGTCCGGCATCGTGTCAGCATACCTGACGTCGTCGTCCGCAAGCACGCATAACTGATTCTTTATGTAAACATCACCAACAGCCTTACTGTCATACAGATGTCCGCCATGGGAGAGATGCGTTTCGTGAAGGAGGGCAGCCTCGTCGCGGAGGAAAGCGACCAGAGCGTCAAGGCTGTGGTTGCGGTTGCGGCTGATTCCCCTGCCTATAAACGAGGAATAGACGACATCCGTCCGTCCGAACGCTGAGGCAATCTCATCGGAAAGCTTCGGATGGGCGTCAGCATAGTCAGGGGACATCTGGTGCGAGACGATGTAGCGGACGTCATCTCTCGGTGAAAGGAAGATTTCAGGGACATCCGAAACGGAGTCGTTATAGCAGGATATGAGTATATTAAGTGTCATCATCTATATCTGCACAAGAAGTAAGTTTCAGTTGTTTTTCTTAGCCTCGGGAACTTTGTGAATGTGCCCGTAAAATGAGCCGGAACGAGGCGTTCTGTCGTTCAATACCGCCGTGGCCTAATCCTGAAAAGACTGCACACGAGCGCACTGAATCGGTAGAAATGTGCGGAGAGCAGCGGAGAGCCGAAGCGGTAGAGAAGCAGGTTCGGAATCTGCCCCAGACGCAGGGAAAACGCGCCTCCGAGGCGGTTAAGGGCAGGGTCTGAACGCATATAGTGGTAGAGCCGAGAGATGTTGTCCGAAGTGCACAGCTGCGTCCGCCGGGTAGCAAAGACATTTAGTATGCGGCAAATGAGCCTTCCGACCAAGTCCCTATGATAGAGAGACTTGGCCTTCATGCTTTCGGGGAAGGCGCTTTCCATTGCCCGAAGAGTCTCGGAATATGGGCCGAGAAGCATCATCAGCTGCATGACGTGCCTGTCGGAACAGAGGTCTGACGACAGGCCGGAAGCGCCGCTGCGATAGACATAGGTGCAGCGCGGCACGGTCATCGCACCGTCGCAGTGAAGCAGGAAGCGGAAGAGGAAAAGCATGTCCTCTCCGTATGAAAGCGAAGGCTCGAAACGGAGGTAATACTTGTCAATCAATGATTTGCGGAAGAGTTTCCCCCAAACCGGACGCAGGTAGGAGCCATTGTCGCAAAGGTTGTCGTCTATGAACTCGGACAGTTCCCCAAGAGCGTATAGCCGGCTTTTTTCAGGCGAGGGAGCAACGGGAGAACCGTTCAGCAGCCTGTAGCCTCCGACATAGAGGTCGGCAGTGCCGGCGGAAATAGTGTCCAGCCAGTCTGCCAGACAATCCTTCGGCAGAATGTCGTCGGAATCTACGAAAGTGACATACTCGCCTTGGGCTATCCTCATGCCAGCATTCCTTGCCGAGCTGACTCCCCCGTTCTGTTTGTGAATCACATGGATGCGCTCGTGTATGCCCGCTATCGCGTCGCACTTTTCGCCGCTGCCGTCCGTGCTGCCGTCATCAACAAGAATCAGCTCGCAATCATCAAAGAATGCCGGGGAGAGAATCGACCCCACCGTGTATTCTATTGTTGTCGCCGCGTTGAACAACGGAACTATTACACTTATTTTCACCGAACTCATATATATCACTTCAAGTTTTTCTTCAAGAAATCCATTGACTCGGAACGAAGGCGGTCAAGCCTCGCATCGACATCATCCCAGTCCATGTCCTGCCCCGGAAGGGAATCCTCGTTGCCCACGAAGCGGCTTTCAAGGCCTAACTGTCCGAGCAGCCATTCTATTCGCGAGAGTCCCCTTCCACGGTTTCCGACAACAGCGAAAGGCCTGTGGAAAAGGATGGAGAATACGCAGGCGTGGAACGAGTCCGTGATGACATAAGACGCGCTGCAGATGCCCGAAATCCACGACTCCACGGACGGCTGTACCCTGAGCGAAATCTCTCCTCGTCCCCGAGGATTCGCCGCAAGGAAACGTCGTGCCGGCATCGCAAGCTGCCCTTCGAGGCGTGTCACCAATGCCTCTGTATCCGCAGTCCTGTCGAGGATATACTCAAAGACCACCGCTCCTCGTTCAGGTTCATTCCTCTCGCCCTCTTTCACCACCGGTTTTTCATCATCTGTCCCCCCAAACGGCTCTCCCTCTGTCATTTCGAACGGACGTGAGAAATCTTTGCGCCGTCCCCCGCACCGCCATATCAGGCTGACATACTCATCCGCATCAAACAGCATTGCCGGGTCAAGAACCGTCTCTGATGAAACTCCGAGATGCTTCCCTGCATTCTCAACGCCGGAGAGTTCACGGAACGACAGCGCGTCGAACCGCGCGGCAAGTCTTCGGGCCCGCCGTGTCAGAGCCTTTGGATATTCCCAGACATCGCTCCCGAAAGACACGGCGTACGCAAGCCTGCGGACATTCCAGCCGCCGGACATCCCGTCCGCCGCTTCCGCAGGGGCACTTCCGTCATGTCTTCCTGCGTCAGTCCATGTGAAGTCCAGATAACTATGCAACAGATTGGGATTGTATTTCGGCCGCCAGACCTGATCGCTGCCCACGACAAATGCGTCGTAGTCGTCAGACCCGATTTCATTGAACGAGGAAACATACCTTATATTCATATATTCCCGAAAAAATCTGACGAATTCGACTCCGACTATCGGGAACTCACCGTTTATGCGACGCTCACGGAATATCTCAACTCCACGCTGTCCGAGCACATATTTCCGAAACGAGCGCGTCAGAATCCTGCGCAGAGCATTCATCCCTCTCGGTTCCGGCAGAATCTCACCCAACTGGATGATTTCCACCTCATTGCCCAGATTTTCAATTATGCGCTGCAAGGCGAAGGCCTGAAGAACCCCGCCGTAGTTCGTGTGCAGCTGCAGTGTTACAATCGCGACTTTCATAGCTTCATCTTGTTTTTTGCAGAAGCCTGCCCTGCACCCTCCGGACCGTAGCCGCCGTTATGCGCAATCGAGCGTTCAAATACATCTTCAGGGATTTCGGCGAGCATCAGGGACTGAGAAACGGAGGCGAGGGCTTCAGCTCCCCTGTCGGAAAACACGCCCACGACGCTCACGCCCATAGGGTCAAAGGCCTGAGGCATAAGCTTTTCCACGCCCCAAAAATCTCCGAGGCTTATGTCCGCGCCGCTGCGGCCATTTCGTGCAGGACATCCATGGCAGGCACGGCGGAGATTGGCTCCGGAGAGAAAGTCCTGCATGAAAGGCACTTCCGCGTATGGACAGGAGACCGTTCTGACGCTTCCGTCCGGCATATTCAGACCGACTGTTACCCTGTAGTCCTTCCATCCTCCTACTGACTTGTCCCGGAAATTAACTCCGGCAAGGGAAACCGCTCCGCATGACTTGGTCAGACCTTCGGCGTATGATTTCCATGCTGTCCGGAGCGGCGTGCCGTGACAGAGAATCTCTACAAGCAGCAGGCGGCCTGCCGTGTTGCCGCATATGTCTCCAGTACGGACAGAATCGTCAGAAACAGGCGCATCCGGAAGCATTCCTGCGACAAACTTCCGGAGCGCGGCGACCTGGCACGGAGTACCGACAAACATCACGCTATGTCCGGTCACGAGCAAGTCTTTGACTTTCAAGAAGCAACCGCCAATGGACGACTGCACGTACTTGCTCCGCAGCATAGGTTTCAGCCCGGCCTCATCGTATGCGAAATCGTGGTGCACCCCCATGAAGTCATCATCCCAAACCGCAGCACAGACAACGCCTCCGTCCTCGACAAAGCGATGAGCCAAGGCATAGAAAACGCCACCAGAGGAACTTTCGGACAGGATTTCCGCTGAACTGTTCGTTGCGGCATAGACCTTCTGCGGAAGCCTCGCGAAACGGGAAAGAGCATTGCCCCGGAGACGAAGCCTTTTGCGCACAAGAGACAGGACGGTCCCCCGCTCCTCAGCCGTGCATCCGGCAAGCCACACGGAAAGAGCAGTCGCGCAGAATGCAATCAGGACTGCCAGAAGAGGATGCAGATTCCATCCCAAAACATAAGGAAGCGCCGTAGGCACGCAGGCACACGCCGCGACCGCGACCGCACGAAGCCAGACCTCCTTCAGCCACCTCCCGACATCCATCCCGACCATTCCCCGGAGCAGAGCGAGTCTTGCGAACATAGCGGCCTGCGAAAGCACAATCGCGACAGCAACGACCCATTCCACCCCAAGACCGCACGCGAGCAGAGTCCAGGAAACAGGAACGTTGAGCAGCAGGATTCCGCCTACAATCAGCTGGTATCTTTTTATGTTGCCAGTCGCCAGCTGCATTGTTATCAGAGGATTGGAGAGCGAATCGCTCAGCACCAGCACCAGCAGCAGGCGGACAAAGACAGGAGCATATTCCGGAATCTCCCTGAGCCACAGCCCCAACAGCCAGTCCGTCTCAAAAACCAGCGGAAGGGCGAAGAAAAGAATCAGAAAGAAGGAGAACTTGGCCGACTTCCGCACCAGACGGTGCATATATTCATGTTCCCCGGACGCATAGGACTTGGTTATCTGCGGATTCACGGCCGTCATGAAGTTAGTGACAAAACCCTGAACCGCGCCGCCGAGCTGCATTGCGATTCCGCGCCCGGCATTCACCGCAGGGCTCGGGGAATAGAGGTTTATGAGTATGTTGCCGCCGTAGTCCTTGAGCACCCCGGCGCTGACCCCGATGAAGTTCCAGCCGGCGAAGCCGAACATCTCCCTGAGGATTCCCGGATCGATTCCCCGGTCCGCCCCGCCGGCAATCCCGCGCCCTTCGCCGCCCTCCTGAGCCCGGAGGCCTCTACTGCATTCCGGAAAATGCCGTCTGCAATAGAATGCATAGAAAACTCGCACACACAATGCCACGATGCACATCAGCAGCGCATACCAGACAAGCCGGTCAATCGGAGCGACGGCAAGCAGAAGGGCGACTCCGAGCTTGGCAAAGCCCTCGAAGAGTCCCACGGCCGCAAAAGCCCCCATTTTCTCGTGGGCGATTATGGTCGCGTTGTATGGCACGCTCAGAAGACTGAGTACGAATGTCAGCAGCGAGAACTGGAGAACAATCTGAGCCGAGGCGACGCGCTCTGCGGGAATGGTCATTTTCTCGCCGATGAACCAGATTCCTACGGGCTCGCCGACGGCAATCACCACTGCGGCCAGGGCAAGCTGGACAAGCGCCGCGCAGCGGAAAATCATGCGCAGCCTGCCGCCGCCCCGCCCGAGTTCGAATGTGATGAAGCGCGAAATGGCGGAGGACAGGGCGCCGGAAATGATGCCGAACATGGCCACCACTCCCCCGACGACATTATAGATTCCGTAGTCCGTCTCCCCGAGCGAGGCAAGCACCACCCGTGAGGTGTATAGCCCCACAACCAGAAGAACCGCCATCCTGAAATAGAGCAGCAGCGTGTTCTTCGCGATTTTTTTTGCACCGGACGTGTTATCCACGGAGTATCAGCATATTAAATATTCCTCATAAACATATCTTCACATTCCGTCGCTCCGGACGAGTTCTGAAGCGAGGACAAAGTTAGCCTTTTTGAGACAATATTTTCACAAACTTGCTTGTTATGTGCAAATTTCTTCATAACTTTATGGACGTCAAACGGACCCGCACAGGTTTCATAAGACAACTGAAAGATTTGTGAAGGATTTTTGAGACAAGCAAGACATGAATAACACTTCAACTCTTTAATAGTTATGGTCAGACACACAATAATGTGGAAGTTCAAGCCATCAGATGGCAGGACTCCAAAGGAAATTGCAGAAGACATCAAGGAACGCTATCAGTCTATCCTCGGGATAGTTCCGGGGCTCAAGGACGTGGAGGTCGGAATCAACCGCAACGAGTCGGCTACTTCATACGACGCGGTTCTGATTGAAGATTTCGACAGCTGGCAGGACCTCGCCGCCTACAAGGCCGACCCTATCCGCGACGAGCTCAGCAAGTACATAGATTCCGTAGTTGAAGTCAGGGCGAGAGTCGAGTACGAACGATAACCCCACACGAAGCATACAATATTATATACGCGACACCTTCCGAAGAAATTCGGGAGGTGTTTGTTTATCGAGTTTGTTTATCGAAGCGCCTTCAGATATTATGGTATTTTCAAAACAAATTGAGACAGTTCTGGTGAGAATCAGTGAGTTAGGTTGGGGCGAGGATAAAAAAGTGAAAAAATATGTTGGAGGTCGGGAAATTGTGTGTAACTTTGCGGTTCGGATTTGTACAAAAATAATTGAAGAATGAAGAAATTGTATGTTTCTCCGCTCGTCTCAGAGATTGAGATGGGCGTCGAGTTGGGCTTCTGCCAATCACCGGCAAGTGCCAAGGGATTTGAGTTTTCGTCAAACACCGGAACATCCGGATACTACGACGAAGAGAACTAACTGATGTTTAACCTGTTAATTTTCAAGGAAATGAAGAGTCGTTGTATGATTATATCAGCCTGCCTGCTCGCTCTCTCATGCAGCAAGGCAATGCCGGACGAGGCCGTTGTTGTGCCGGCCGGCGAGAAAGTTACATTCACAATACCGGAAACAAAGGTGACCATCGGCGCTGACGAGGGTGACGGGACAAGGAAATATGCCTTCGAGGAGGGCGACGTCGTCTATGCGGTCACAACAGGCGGAAGCGTGGCCGCCATGGAGTTCAAGGGCGAGAACACATTCACCGGAGAGTTCAGCAAGCCGGTAGGAACTGACGAGAAGATAAGTCTCTACTACAATTGCTACTCGGCCGAGAACAACGCCCCGGCCTATGTACAGAACGGCAAGCCTTGGCTGGTGTCCTCTGACAATGGCTATTCCCGTGACGACAATAACACTATCATCCTGTCAGCGACATTGGATGCTCCGAAGGGCGTCATAGGACTTCCGGTCATCTCAAGAAGGTTCGAGTGCACAATCGACTTCCACGCGAAGAATAAGAACATCAGCATCGCGTCTTTCGACGGCACAAGTTTCTCCGGCGGCAATGCCGTTACAGGCATAAGCCTCAAGGCCGCAAGCGGAGATGAATACGCCGCCATCGTGAACGTTCCCGCAGGAATGGAAGGCGGCTTCTGGATAAAGGCCGTTAAAGGACAGCAGTCCATGTACAAAAGCACCTCCGCGACGGTCGGCCGCAAGAGCTTCA
>ERZ808240.667-NODE-667-length-43968-cov-5.909025_pt1 | contig 43968 bp, 35 predicted proteins | sample MGYA00521084_ERZ808240 | MGnify/ENA primary metagenome ERZ808240 (study PRJEB31516, sample SAMN03275571) | gut metagenome | biome: mammalia-associated habitat; material: feces | host: Papio cynocephalus | place: Kenya | collected 2012-08-06 ...
GGAGCAGTTTTCTTTTTAACTCCTTGGGGATAAAAACATACCTTGTTTTGCCCTTAAGAGTTACAACCGCTTCTCCGCGTTTCGCCGACTCGACCGTAATATATTTTAATTCGCCTATTCGTATGCCCGTGGAACAAACCGTCTCGATTATAAGTTCAAGACGGTTATTTTTCTTCATTTTCGCCGCCGCACAAAGCCGTTGATACTCCGCCCTTGTCAGCTCCTTATCCTCGGGACAATAAACACTTCTCTGCATTTTGATAGTCTTTACCTTTAAATCGTTTCTATCCAAAAACTCAAACAGCGCGTTTACCGACGATAACATAGAATTAATACTCCTAACAGAATACCCGTTTCGAACAAGATAATTTCTATACTCCCCCGCCGTCTCTTTCTCAATCTCATTATCACACAAATATTCCTTAAACTTTAACACATCGCGAATATACTTTTCAACCGTATACGCGCTCTTATCATTATCAATCAAATATTCCTTAAACTCATTTATAATTCCGTCTGTTATCTTCATTTCTTCCGCCTCCGACTTAAATTATCGAAAAAGCGGAACGAAAATACAATCCCCCCTCATTCTGCAAGTCACAAAAAATTCCGGCGCACCGAGCGGAGCGCCGAATCATTACTGCTTATTAAGTTTTTCCATAATATCGTAAACGATATCGACCGCATGCATTGAGAAAAGCGATATCGCGCTCGCCATTCTCGTCCTGCTCTGCGCATTTTTATCGAAAAGCACGGGCGCTCTGTAACGCCTGATATTTTTTGCGATATGATTTTGTTCGCGTTTGCAGTCAAAATCGCATTTTCTCAGCTTCATATACGCATAGAAATTATTCTCGACAAATCTGTTGCAGAACGCATTGTAAAGACGCTTGTCCGTTTTCGGAATGCGTGAAGCAAGCGAATCGGAAAGCATTACATAGTCGTAAAATCTGTAATAGTCGCACGTTATATGCGTAGCGCTGTCGGCGCGGTAGTAGTAATAATACTTCGGAATGCTCGTATACGCCGTCTTTTTTATACTCAATAAAATCCTGTATGTAGTAAACGTATCTTCTCCGAGCGTATATTTTTCGAACCTGATTTTATCAAATATCTCTCTCTTATACATTTTACAACAGCTCGACGCGGACAGATTTCCGTAAAAAATCTCGCTTAACGCAAATGCCGCCGAGCAAAAATGCACTTCGTGTTCATCTTTAAACGGATTTACGATTTTGCCGTCGGAATACTCGTTATAATATCCGCACATTGACATCTCGCATCCGCCGTCGACAATAAGATTATATAAGAATTCTATATAATCCTTATCCACATGGTCATCGCTGTCGACAAACGTAATATACTCGCCCTTTGCGATATCGAGTCCGGAATTTCTGGCATAGGCTACGCCGTCGTTCTTTTTATGCAAAACCCTTATACGGCTGTCCTTTTGAGCGAGAGCGTCACACAGTTCCCCCGAACCGTCCGACGAACCGTCGTCAACAAGTATCAGTTCAAAATTATCGTATGTCTGTTCCAATATGCTTTCCGCACAGCGCGAAAGGTAGTCCTTTACGTTATAAACGGGAACGATAACGGAAATCAACGGTTTCATACATAACCCCTTAAATGTTTAAATATGAGATATGATAAATTCTCCGATTTTTTCGGCGCTTGAGCCGTCGTGAATCTCGTGAAGTTTATTCTTGACAGCAGTGCGCTCCTCAAGATGCGGGTCGGCGCCGTTCTTTACATCCTCAAAGAATTTTATAAGCTCGTCGGTATCGTTTATATACTCGCCTTTTAATATATCCTGCGGGTTCTCATAGACGAATCCGCGCGCCTTGATATACTCCTTAAAATCATCGACGGTAAGACCTATCGGCTTGTCCGTGAGAAGATAATCGTAATATACTGACGAATAATCAGTAACGAGCGCGTCGGTTTTTGCGAGAAGCTCGTAAAGCTGTATATTCTTTTTGCCAAGGTCGTCATTAGTCAATATTTTGAAATTAGTAAGTCCCGCCTGTATCTTTTTATCGATTTTCTGAACAGGGTGAGGTTTCAGTATCAGAAGAATATTATTCTCTCTTAAATACGAATCGACTTTTTTAATTTCGTCCTCCGTATTAATCGTCGGAATGCCCGTATTCGTCGTTTCAATATTAAATCCTCTAGACGAAGCGGCGGTATGCTGTCTGTATGTCGGCAGCCATACTATAACCTTATCATAACCCGAAATGCCCATTTCGGCTCTGACATCTCTGTCAGTATAGAGATAGTCGGTTCTCGGGAATCCCATGAAAACCATCTTATCCTTGCTTATCTTAAAATCCTCGCTGAAGATGTCGGCGAAGAAACGCGATACACACAGACAGTAATCACAGTCGTCCTTTATGCAGTAACTGCCGTTAGAACGCTTGAGAGGCATGCCGTGCTGGAGACAGAAAGAAAACTGGTCTTTTCTGTTCTTGCCCAAAAGACGGTTACAGTATATCAGCGCCCTGGACGTAGTCATTATGTAATGATATTTAAGTTTCTGTTTGACGGAATCCGTGCAGTCCCAGTATTTTAAAAACTCCGTATTTTTAAGATTGGAATTCTTATATTTCTCAGGGTCGGCGACAAGCCAGACAATTTTGTACTTATCGTCAATATGCTTTTTATCGATTAAATATCTGTACACCGGATAAGTATTGCACGAAAATTCGGGATTACTCTCAAATACAATCGTGTTTTTTATCGGCAGACGCTTGAGCACACCATTGTACGCCTCGAGAATCTTTTCAACAATATCGCTATTTGCTGACATATCTGCATCTCCTGTATAAATTACTCTTTGGGTTCAGGTAAAATACGGTATTTTAATTTCAAATACTTAACGTATGTATCGGGCGGCTTTGTAAGCCGGTCGAATACTATTTTAAGATGAAATTTATTTGCGGGAATCAAATTACGGCAAAGACTGTATTCGTATACGAAATAGCCGTCGAGTCTCTTTGCGACAGCTTCGTCGTAGAACCGTCGTTGATGAGAATTAACCGCCCAATCGCTCAAAGTCTGCTTCTTTACACTGTCAAGCGTTTTTTGCAATGTATTTTTCAACATTATAAAAAGGAATAATAACACTTATCATCAAACTTCACCCTTGCACTCTGCGCCCGCCGAAACAAGAGCGTCCGTCTCTTCGGGATTTACGGAATTATCTGTCTGTACGTCCTCGGGTTCGATTTCGGTTCCGCCGGAAATTTCGGCGTTTTCCGCAGTCTCCGCACCGGTTACGTCGACAGCGGATTTCTTTAAATTCTTTCTGTTTTTAATAATACGTACGCATTCGATAACCGCCTGAACAAAGAGAATTGTAAATATCAGCTGAAATACGGGAGTTGCGATAACGTGATTAATTCTCGAGTTCCACGGTATTTTGAGAGCGACGTAACTGAAGAATGATACCGAGCCCTCGCTGTACCACATAAACGTCGGTATCGGCGTAAACAGCAATGCGAAAAGAACGGTCATAAATATGTCAAGTTTCGATCTGTATTTTTCGTCCATGTCGAACAGGAAGAGAACGAGCGGTATTAACAGGAACCATAGAACATATGAGCTCGAGAACGTGGGAATATTCAGGAATAAATAACTTAATATAAATGTTTTCTGCCAAAGTTTCTTTACAAAGAAGAGTGCAAAAACCGCAAATGCCTCATAAATAGCCATTGCATAGAACGCGATATTTGCGCTGTCGATTACGAAAAAGTCATGCATAAAGTCCGCAATCGGCGCCAAAACGGGATGATAGTCCCTTAGTTTTTGTATGTATTCGCACAGGTTTACCATTTTTCCGTACACCAGCACGACGTTTTGTATACTTACCGAGCTGAAGTTTATTCCGCTTGACTTTCTGTTTCTGAATTGAAAAAGGCTGGCAGCTATCTTCTTTAAACTGTCAAGAGTCGACGATGTCGCTGTATTTGACGACGCGGAACTGTCCGCGGCACTGTCTGCGTTTTCGGCGGCCTTCTTTGCTTCCTCTTCCTTTTTCGCAGCCTCTGCTCTGTCGAGGTCGCCGTATTTGTTCGCCTCGGAAAGATGCTGACGCTGCTGGAGAATAAGCTCTCTCGACGTCTGAACGGGAGCGGGAATAGTGCTTATGAGAATAAACGGGATAACAACTGCGAGAATACCGTAAACAACGAGACGGATTGCCTCTTTATACTTCTTATCAAAGAGAAGCAGCAGACCGAAAATAGCGGGATAAAGTTTAAGACCCGCGGCAAGAGCAAGACAAATATATGAAATTTCTCTTACTGCTTTGCTTTCCGAATCTCTGAAAAATACAAAAAATGCTGTAAATGCAACGGCAAGCGAAACGACATTGCCTCGCTCCATGCAGTACATAAGAGGATAGCTGAAAATTGTAAGAAATGAAAAAATTTCCGCAATTCTGCGCGTTTTTTTATCGTAACTGCTTTCGTATTTTTTATCAAAAGCCTTTTTGTAAACGAAACGGTATGTTGCTATTACGACAATAAGCGTATAGAAAAGGTAAATCATAAGACACGACTGACTTTTCTGCATGTCGTAATTGTCCTTCGGGTCGAGCGCTACTTCAGCATAAGGAAGCATTCTGCCCAAAAAGCGGAAAAATGCAACCGCAAGAGGTGGATAAATACTGTTTCTCTCCGAGTAAACGTTCGAAGCCGCCGAGTCTCGTATGGAGTTGAAGAAATCCATGAACCAGTCGGTGTAAACGCCGTTATGGAAAAGCATTCCTCTGAATGAGCTTCCCTTTGACGCAACAGCCAGAATAATGCACAATACTATACCGAATATAAATATTGAGCAGAAGAGAATCAAAAGGTCCGTAGAAGTGGTACGTCTTTTTGCAAGAGCCGAATTTTTCTGTCTTTTCATTGTATCTTTACCTTTCAGCCTTTATTTTTTCGATTTTCGTCCGTTTTTCTTTCGGAGTCCACAGCAGTTTCGAAAATTTCGAGAACAGCCATGAAATACCAACGGTTGCGGCAAAGCAAACCGCAAAATATAAATAAATATTATAATCCGACAGACCTAAATAGCGAAAAACTATCATTGGAAGTCTCTGGAATATATACATCGGAAAAAGGTTTTTTCCGAGCCATACAAGAGGTTTGCTGCATATTGATACTTTCATTGTAAACACAACGATTGCCCAAACAAACAAACACATGCTGATTTCATATAAAACAAAGTTTATATGCGCAAATTTAAACGAATACAGACAAAGTGCCGTCGATAAAATAAATACCGGAATCCATACCGTATTTTTCATAAGTATTTTTTCAACGGCAGGTCTGAGCAGGGAGAACCACATTCCGCCCGCATAACATATAACCGTATTATACCAATAAGGCTCCTTGACATCAAAAAGCCGGAAACATATTATAAACAACGAAAGCAATACCGTAACGCCGATAACGGAAAGATATTTTTTTTCTCTGAAAATTTCAAACGCGATAAACGTTGCGGCATATGCAACAAGGATCGAAAAAATATACCAGTTGCTGTTTCCGACAGAATCCCATCCGACAAGCGAAAGCAAAAACTGCTTTATGTCAAACATTTTTCCGTTATTAAACGGCGTTTTTAAAATAATACGGACTACTGTGAAAATAACAATCGCAATATCAAACTCCGCAAGAACATGCAGAAAACGTTTTCTCGGTATCGAATGAACATAGTTCATTCCTTTTCTGCTTATGGATTCCATGACTCCGTATCCGGAAAAGAAAAGAAAAGGAGTTACCATGCGCTGACCGATCAAGCTGAAATACTCGTAAAATTTTGCGTCGGCCGCCCAAATTGAATTCAGATCAACATAGTTTTTAAAATGAGAGAAAAATACAATAACAATAAAGATTCCTTTAATTGCCGTCGTTTTCTCTACGGACATGTAATCGGACTGAAATCCCGATTCATCGGGTTTTAACTTGATTTTATATAAACAAAGCAAAACCAAAAGAGCAAAATAAATTATCATTTCAATTTCTCCAAACGGCTGTAAATATGTTCGCCGATCATTTCCGCGCAGGAACCGTTCCGGTATTTATGTATTTTATTTTTTATTTGTACGCGCTCATCCAAGCAGTCGTCGGTTCCGGACTTTACATCCGCAAAAAACGACAACAGTTCTTCTGTGGATTCAATATAAACACCCTTAAGAACCTCTTTAGGATCATCATAAACAAACCCGCGCGCGTTTATATACGCATCAATATCGTCAACGGTTAAACCTATCGGCTTGTCCGTGAGCAGATAATCATAATAAACGGAAGAATAATCGGTAACAAGAGCGTCCGTCTTACCCAACAGTTCATAGAACTGTACTCCCGCTTTTTTCAGGTCGTTATTGGAAATAATTTTAAAATTTGTAAGTTTATTCTGAATATCAACGGATATTTTCTGTATAGGGTGAGGCTTCAGTATAAGCAGACAATTATTATCTCTGAGCCATGCGTCGACTTTCAGAATCTCCTCATCGGTATTAATCGTCGGAATTCCGGTTTTTGTCTCTTCTATATTAAATCCGACGACCTTAGGAGCCGTATGTTTTCTGTATGTAGGCAGCCATATAATCGCCTTATCATAACCGTTCAGCCCCATTTGAGACAAAACATCTCTGTCCGTAAAAAGATAATCGTTTCTCGGAAAGCCCATATAAATCAATTTGTCTCTGCTGATTTTAAAATCTTCACAGTAATTATCCGTAAAAAATTCGGACACACACAAACATTCGTCGCAGTTGTCGTTTATGCAATAAGACCCGTTTGAACGTTTAAGAGGCATACCGTGCTGAAGACAGAGAGAATATTGATCCTTTCTGTTTTTGCCGAGAAGCCTGTTGCAGTAAATCAAACATGCCGACGAATTCAGCACGTAATTATATTTCATACGCTGAATCAAGCTGTCGTTTTCAGCCCTAAACTTAACATATGATGTGTTTTTTAATTTCGGCGCGTTATCCGGATCGGAAACAAGCCAGACAATATGAAAATCATCGTCAATATGTTTTTTGTCTATAAGATATCTGTAAACAGGATATGTGTTACATGAAAATTCGGGATTACTTTCAAAAACAACCGTTTTTTTTACCGGCATCAGCCTGAGAATACGTCTGTACGTTTCCAAAAAAACGCCGATAAGTTTATCTATCATAGCATGCACCGCCTCTGAGAGAATAACATTCAGCACATGGAGTATATATTATCATATTTACTCTTTTATTGCAAGCAAAACGACGCATTGTAACCATTTTTTAACCTTTTTAAAACAAAAAAATGCTTTAAAATGCTTTTTTCGGCTTCATGAACGTATACTTTAATTTCAGATATTTCATATAAACATCCGGTTTTGTCGTAATAATATTGAGAATTATTTTTAAAGGTATAAGTTTCACGGGAAAATGTTTATCTTTACAAAGTGCATACTCAAAATTGAAAATCTCATTAAGCTTTTTCCTGACGTCATCCGTGTATAACCCGGAAAGATAAAGCTTCTGCATAGTCAGCGGAGCCACTTTTAACGCAAAAAACGCAGTATCTTCGGCTATGTCGTCAAGCCCCTTTTCCTGTAAAAACTTGATTCTCGAATAAAACGCGTCCTCTCTGTCCAGGTTTTTCAATGTAAACTGCTTTGTAGTTATACTGCCCGGATGTTTAATGTAATTGTAAAGAGGCTGTTCTACGCTTACAATTTTTTTTGCATTATATACAATTTTATGAATTGTTGCCTCATCCTCGTTTATTTTTCCGACAGGATATCTGATTCCGTCAAACAGCTTTGTTTTGAAGATTTTATTACATGAAATACAGTAAAACTGCGAAGAAAGCATGGTAAGTTTTTTAAGGAAATCTATATTTGTCATTACCTCGTCTTTTACGGGAGACATTGCGTTGAATTTTTCTATGGGCGAACCGTCTTCTCTTGTATAGTAAAGGTTTCCCATTGCAATATCCGCGTCGTTTGATTTTAATGCGGTCATAAGGACGTCAAAGCAATTTTCGGTTATAAGGTCGTCCGAATCCATAAAAAAGATATAATCGCCCTTTACCGCGTCAAGTCCCGTGTTTCTTGCAACTGAAACACCCTCATTTTTTTTGTGAATAACGCGGACTCTGCTGTCTTTTTCAACAAGCGAATCGCAAATTGCAGGACTGTTATCGGAAGAACCGTCGTCGACCATAATAATTTCAAAATCTTCGAACGTCTGAGCAAGTACGCTTTTTACAGAGTTTTCAAGATACTTTTCTACATTATATACGGGAATTATAACGCTTATCATTGCCGTGCCTCCGCCTGTTTTTCTTTTTTCAGCCCAAATTTTTTAAAATACCATGCGTAAGAATTAACAGATATGGACTGCCAAATTATTATAAATCTAAAACCTGTATCGTCTTTCGGAAAATTTGTATTTTTGCAGATTTTATACTCATATCTGAAATATTTGGTCAGCCTTTTGCCTATTTCTTTATCAAAGACGCCGAGCCTTACGGCTTTTCTGACAAGGAAATAGGATAATTCAAGCTGTTTTAGCGCGAATTCGCACGCAAGATCCTCCATTCCGTGTTCGTAAAGGAACTTGCATCTTTCGTAAAAAGCCTGATTTCTGTCTATGCTTTTCTTAGAAAACGGCTGTGCGGTGATCCCCTCTCCGCGTTTGAAATAATGATAAAAATGACGTTTTACAATCGCGATTCGTTTGCAGTTATAAGCTAATTCATGTATTACCGCCTCGTCCTCGTGAATACGTCCGACAGGAAAGCGGATCGAATCAAAAAGCGATTTTTTGAATATTTTACCCCACGCTTCGCAGTAAAAATTCGACGTCGGCAGTATGAGTTTCTCGATATATTCTCTCGGAGTGACGACCTCGTCGATGACCGGAGACGTTCTGTTGTGTTTTTCAATCGGTTCGTCGTTTTCGTCGACATAATAAACCTCACCCAGCGACATGTCGGAATCGGTCGAAACAATGAGATCATAAAGAACCTCTATACAGTCCTTTTCAATCGTATCATCGCTGTCGATAAAAAATAAATACTCACCCTCGGCTTTATCGATACCCGCGTTTCTCGCGTCGGACAGCCCCCCGTTTTTCTTATGTATGACTTTTATCCTTGAATCCTTTTGAGCATACTCGTCGCACATTTTCTCACTTCCGTCGGTTGAACCGTCGTCGACGAGTATTATCTCTAGATCGCGGTACGTCTGATTGATTACGCTGCCGACGCATGCGTCAAGATAATCCTTCGTATTATAAATCGGTATAATAACGCTTATCAAAAGTTATCCCTCCTGTTTTTCATTTTTTAATATAGCATATCGTCAAAAAAATTACAAGTACGATTTTTTTCATTTATTTTTGACGAAAAAAGTAACAGAACAGTAACCTTTCTTGACTAAAAGATAATTATGTGATAAACTTACATTGTTTTAATATGTATATTATTAAATTTTAATTAAATCGGGGTGTCGTATTTGGCTCAAAAGGATAAAAAAGCGTCGCTGCGCGCGGCCGCGCCGTATGCTGCGGCGGGACTGTTCGCCGTTGTTTTCATGCTCGTTATCTATGCGGTAAACGGGATTTTTCCGTTCGGCTCGGGCAGCGTCGTATGCGACGACATGGTTCAGCAGACAATTTCTAACTATACATATTTTTGGGATTACCTGAGAAGCGGCGGAAAAATGTCGCTGATGTTCAACTGGGAAACCGCGGCGGGCGCGCAGATACTCACGACCGGTTTCTACATTTTAAAGCCGTGGGAAATAATCTTCAGTCTCATTGTTCCAAGAGACGGCATCGTCAACGGAATTTCATTTCTGCTTATTTTTAAAATCGTTGCGGCGGCGGAGAGCATGCTTTTTTTCCTGCGTAAGAAGTTTAAAATCCCGTCGTTCTGGCAGGTTTTCCTCTCGCTGTGCTATGCGCTGAGCTCGTTTATCATCATTTACTATACCAATATGGGCTGGATTGACGCTGCGTTCATGCTTCCGTTTATCGTACTGGCATTCATGTACATGTGCGACACGGGCAAATGGTGGCCGTACGTTCTCATTCTTACGTACTCGCTGACGCTCTCGCTGTACATCGCGTACATGCTGTTCCTCTTCCTGCTTCTCGTCGGCGGACTGTACATGATGTTCATTCAGCCGAAGGAAACGCGCAAAACCGCAATTGTAAGATTCGGATTCTCAAGCGTTCTTTCGCTCGCGATGTCGGCGGTCATAACCGTTCCCACCATTTACTATATGCTCGGTTCAACGAGATATTCGATAAAAAGCGAAGATACGACGCTTGATACTCTCTTAAAAATTCTCAAAACGTCAAACAACTATCCCAATGTAAAATATGCGCTTTTGTTTGTCGGCAGCGCGGTTTTATGGGCAATGTTCATAGTACTGCTCGTAAACTTTTCTCAGAACAAAAAGAAGTCGCTTTTCTTTACCCTGAGCCTTCTCGTGCTTCTGCTTCCGGCGCTGTTTGAGAACATAAATCTTATATGGCACGTCGGCTCATATGTCGGATTCCCTCTGAGATATCTCTATATGCTCTCATTCGTACTCGTATGCGCGGCGGCTTACTGTCTGCACTCGGGCTCGGCGATAGAATTTTTCTCGGGCAAAAAAACGGTCATTCCCGTAATAATATCCGTCGTCTCGGGCGCCGCGGGAGTCGTACTGATGTACTTAAAGGCGTACGAGCATAAGGAAACGGTCGAAGGTCTTACATACCGATATATCTTTACGGAAAATGCCGGAATGTTCATCTCAATAGCGTTTTTCCTGATGCTGATTTCTTACGTATTCGCACTCACGATTAAGAATAAGAAAATCGGATATGTTCTTGTATCTCTCTTCATGATTGCGGAAACCGGAATGTGCGCGGATGTATCAATCGGCACAAATTCGGATAAAGAAAACGTCCTTCCGATGTACTCGCTTACATTCGTCGACAGGGCGAACGCAATAGCCGAAGATTTGAAACTCGAAAACGATAATCTTACGAGAATAAAGGATGCGGACACATATTTAAACAGCAACTACCCGATGTTCTTTAAATTCCCGGCAATGTCCAACTTTACGCACCTCGTTTCCGAGGATCTTACAACGTCAATGAGGGCGCTGGGCTACTCTCAGGTCTATACGCGAGTGCTTGACAACTCGGGAACTTTACTTTCGGACGCACTTCTCAATATTAAATACGCGTTCTCGAAAAAAGACCTTGATACGAGCGAATATACTTATATGTATGATGTCGGAGATTCAAAACTCTATTCGTATAACTACACGCTTCCCGTCGGACTTATCGTAAACGAAGATTTCATAAATACGGATATTGTCGAAAACGACGACCCGTTTGTTTCGACAAACGAACTGTTCAGAGCGCTCGGCGGAAACGGCGACCTGATAACAACGGACGAAAAGACGTTTTCAACCGAATCCGAAGACGGCGCGATTTACGAGATGAATATAAATGTCGAGGGCAAACGCCACGTTTATTTAAATGTCGAAACGGAAAAGGGCAGAAAGATTTCAAACGGAAGCCTTCAGATTTCTTTAAACGGCAAAACTCTTGACCTTACATACTTCGGCGCCAAGGCAAACTACAGATACCCCAATAACTTCTATAACGGCATGCTCGACCTCGGAGTATTCGAGGACGAGGAATTGACGGTAACGGTCGGTCAGTGGAAAGATATCGGCGGATGGATAAAACTTACGTCGGGTCAGGCGGACTACACGAAGCTAGGCGAGCTTTGTGAAAAAGAACATCCGCACGCGGACGTTACAACGGGAGCTAAGAGTCTTACGGCAAAGGCAACGGCGGATTCCGACGGAGAATATCTGTTCCTGCCCGTCAACGACGATCCCGGCTGGACGTGCAAGGTCAACGGAAAAGAAACAGAACTTAACTACGCTATGGGAAGTTTCATTGCGGTAAAACTCGAAAAGGGCGAAAACACCGTCGAGCTTACGTTCCTCCCCCACGGTCTTAAAACAGGCGCGGTAATCAGTCTTATTTCTCTTGCGGTATTCATTATTCTTCTTATAATAAAGAAGTTTAAGCCGATACCGAACGACAAGGACAACGCGTTTTTAAGAATATTCGAAAAAATATATTATATCGGCATGATCGAAGTATATGCGATAATGTACGGCGCGTGCGCGATATGCTCCATACTTTACAATTACATTCTGTAAGAAAGGACGCTCAATATGAAAGTTGTAATTTTAGCCGGAGGTTTCGGCACAAGAATCAGCGAAGAAAGCCACCTTATCCCAAAACCCATGATTCAGATAGGCGACATGCCGATACTCTGGCACATCATGAAACTCTATTCGCATTACGGATATAACGATTTCGTTATATGCTGCGGATACAAACAGCACGTTATAAAGGAATTTTTCGCCGACTATTTCCTGCACAGAAGCGATATCACGTTCGACTTCACCGACGGCGGAAAGATGACCGTTCACTCGAATTTCTCCGAGCCGTGGAAGGTTACGCTCGTTGATACGGGACTTAACACGATGACCGGAGGCAGAGTCAAGAGAGTTAAGGATTATATAGGAGACGAGCCGTTCTTCCTTACATACGGCGACGGCGTTTCAAACGTCGACATCCCCGCTCTTCTTGATTTCCACAAAGAGCACGGCAAGATTGCCACGCTTACCTCAATTAAGCTCACGGCGCGTTTCGGCGTTCTTAATATAGGCGAAAACTCGCAGATAACCGAATTCAGAGAGAAAACACAACAGGACGGCGGATGCATCAACGGCGGATTTATGGTTCTCAATCCCGAGATATTCGACTTTATCGAGGGCGACGACACCGTATTCGAAAAATATCCGCTCGAGCACTGCGCGCAGATGGGTGAACTTATGGCTTACCCGCACGACGGTTTCTGGCAGTGCATGGACACGTTAAGAGACAAGCAGAAGCTCGAAAAGCTCTGGGCTTCGGGCGAGGCTCCCTGGAAAGTTTGGGAAGAAACAAATTAAGAGGAAGAATATATGGCAGATCTTAGCTTCTATAAAGGAAAAAGAGTATTCATAACCGGTCATACGGGATTCAAGGGAAGCTGGCTTACGGCGATCCTCGTTAAGGCGGGAGCCGAAGTCACCGGCTACTCCCTGACGCCCCCGACCGACCCCAATCTTTTCTCGATTTCGGGCGTTGAAAGTAAAATAAATTCCGTAATAGGCGACGTACGCGATTTCAACGCGATGAAAAAGGCGTTCGACAAGTGCGATCCCGAGATAGTTTTCCATCTCGCGGCACAGCCTATCGTCATTACGTCGTACGAACAGCCTAAATACACATATGAAACAAACGTCATGGGCACCGTAAACATTCTCGAATGCGTAAGGCTTTCTAAGAACGTTAAATCCGTTTTAAACGTAACGACCGATAAGGTTTATAAAAACAACGAATGGTGCTGGGGCTACAGGGAAAACGAGCCTCTCGACGGCTACGACCCGTATTCAAATTCTAAGTCATGCTCCGAGCTTGTAACGCACAGCTATAAAAGCTCGTTCTTAGATTCCATGGGCATTGCGGTTTCCACCGCGAGAGCCGGCAATGTTATCGGCGGCGGAGATTTTGCGGACAACAGAATAATCCCCGACTGCGTACGCGCAGCCGTTAAGGGCGAGGATATTATCGTAAGAAATCCTAATTCGACCCGTCCGTATCAGCATGTTCTCGAACCGCTCAACGCATATCTTATGATTGCCGAGAGACAGTATGAGGATAAATCGCTTCAGGGCTATTACAACGTAGGCCCCAACGACTCCGACTGTCTTACGACGGGCGAACTTGCGGCGATATTCTGCGAATCCTGGGGAAACGGACAGACGTTCAAATGTCTTAAAAAAGACGGTCCTCACGAGGCAAATTTTTTAAAACTCGACTGCTCGCTTCTTAAAACAACTTTCGGCTGGTCTCCCGTATGGAGCGCAAAACAGGCTGTCGAAAAAACCGTCGAATGGACTAAGGTATGGGCTTCGGACGGCGACGTCCCGTCTATGCTCGATAAGCAGATCACCGAATTTTTCGGATTATAAATATTAATATATTATTTTCATTATATAAAGAGGTATAACATGGACGAACAATCAAAGGCAAAACAGGCTATACTCGACGCAGTAGCCGACTATTTTGACAAATACCACAATCAGAAAAAAGAGTTTGTACCCGGACAGAGAATTCCCTACGCTTCGAGAGTTTACGATTCAAAGGAAGCCGTAAATCTCGTTGACAGTGCGCTGGAGTTCTGGCTCACCGCAGGCAGATATACCGACAAATTCGAAAAAGACCTTGCGAAATATCTCGGTGTACGCTTCTGCTCGCTCGTAAACTCGGGTTCGAGCGCGAATCTTCTCGCGTTCGCAACGCTCACTTCTCCGCTTCTGGGCGACAGACAGGTTAAGAGAGGCGACGAGATAATAACAGTCGCCGCGGGATTCCCGACAACCGTTACGCCGATGATTCAGTACGGCGCGGTTCCGGTATTCGTCGACGTTACGATACCTCAGTACAACATTGACGTTTCAATGCTCGAAAACGCTCTTTCGGACAAGACGAAAGCCGTTATGATAGCCCACACGCTCGGCAATCCGTTCGACCTCTCTGCGGTCAAAGCTTTCTGTGACAAACACGGACTTTGGCTCGTGGAGGACAACTGCGACGCGCTCGGCTCGCAGTACACTATAAACGGAGAAACTAAATTTACAGGCACAATAGGAGATATCGGCACATCGTCATTCTATCCCCCGCACCACATGACCATGGGCGAGGGCGGAGCCGTTTACACGGACGATCCTCTTTTAAACAAAATCATGCGCTCTATACGCGACTGGGGCAGAGACTGCATGTGCCCCTCGGGCGTGGACAACCTCTGCGGACACAGATTCGACAAGCAGTACGGCGAGCTTCCGCTCGGTTACGACCATAAATACGTTTATTCGCACTTCGGATATAACCTTAAGGCAACCGATTTACAGGCGGCTGTCGGATGCGCACAGCTTGAAAAATTCCCCTCATTCGTAGAGAGAAGAATTCATAACTTCAACAGACTCCGCGCGGCTCTCGAGCCGATTGCCGATAAGGTAATTCTCCCCGAGGCATGCGAAAATTCGCGCCCGTCGTGGTTCGGATTCCTTATAACCTGCAAGGACGGCGTAAGCAGAAACGACGTTGTTAAATACGTCGAGTCTCACGGCGTTCAGACTCGTATGCTCTTTGCGGGAAATCTCACAAAGCATCCCTGCTTTGACGAGATGAGAAAATCCGGCGAGGGCTACAGAATTGTCGGCGAGCTTACGAATACCGACCGCATTATGAACGATACGTTCTGGGTCGGCGTTTACCCCGGTATGACAGATGAAATGATAGATTATATGGCAAAATGCATTACCGAAGCGGTAAACGCATAATAAATCGGAACGGAGTTAATCAATAATATGAAAATAAAAGTTTCGGACTATATTTCCGGCTTTCTCGTAGATCACGGCATTGACACGACGTTTACCGTAACGGGCGGCGGAGCAATGCACTTAAACGACGCATTCGGACATCAGAAAGGCATGCACTGCATTTATCAGCACCATGAGCAGGCGTGCGCAATTGCAGCCGAAGCGTATGCAAGAATTCACAACAAAATAGCCGCTCTCGTCGTAACGACGGGTCCCGGCGGAACAAACGCAATAACGGGCGTTGTCGGCGGATGGCTCGACTCAATTCCCATGCTCGTAATATCCGGTCAGGTTCGCTACGACACGACCGCGAGAAGCACGGGACTCGGCATCAGAGCGATGGGCGACCAGGAGTTCGACATTACAAAAGCCGTCGACTGCATGACGAAATACTGCGAAATGGTAACCGATAAAAACAAAATCCGTTACTGTCTCGAAAAGGCTTTAAAACTATCTCAGCAGGGCAGACCCGGTCCGTGCTGGCTTGATATTCCCCTCAATATTCAGGGCGCATACGTTGATACGGACGACCTTTACCCCTACGACGGCGAGGACGACGAAGTTCTCCCGCCCGAAACCGACGATAAAACGCTCGACGAAATTATCGAGCTTATCAAAAAGGCGGAGCGTCCCGTATTCAACGCGGGCAACGGCATACGCATAGCGGGCGCATTCGACGAATTCAGAAACGTTATAGAAAAGCTCAATATTCCCGTCGTAACCGGCTGGGATTCGATAGACTGCATAGAGGACGAGCATCCTCTCTACGTCGGCAGAGCCGGAATCATGGGCGACCGTCCCGGAAACTTCGCGGTTCAGAACTCCGATCTCCTCCTCTCCGTAGGCAGCAGATTAAGCATCCGTCAGGTAGGCTATAACTATCAGACATGGGCGCGCGCGGCGAAGAAAATCGTCGTTGACGTCGATAAGGAAGAACTTAAAAAGCCCACCGTCAACCCCGATATGCCGATATGGGCGGACGCTAAGGATTTTCTTTCAAAGCTTGACAAAAAGCTTTCGGACGATAAGCTTTTCAAGGGCGAATCATGGATTGAGTGCTGTCAGAACTGGAAGAGAGATTACCCCGTAGTTCAGAAAAAGCACTATAAACAGGTCACCCCATGCAACGTTTACGCGTTTATAAAGGAGCTGTCCTCACGTCTTAACGAGGGACAGATAACAGTAGTCGGCAACGGTTCCGCATGCGTTGTCGGAAGCCACGGATACGTTATTAAGAAAGACCAGAGATTCATTATCAACTCCGCAATCGCCTCCATGGGCTACGACCTCCCCGCCGCTATCGGCGCGTGCGTCGCGGATCACAGTCAGGACATTATAAACGTGACGGGCGACGGCAGTATTCAGATGAACTTACAGGAGCTTCAGACCATCGTTCAGAACAAGCTCCCGATTAAAATATTCATGATAAACAACGGCGGATATCATTCTATCCGTCAGTCGCAGAAAAACTTTTTTAACGACGGTTTGGTAGGTATCGGCTATGATTCTCACGATTTAAGTTTCCCCGATATGTCAAAACTCGTTCCTGCATACGGCATTCCGTATTATAAATGCGAAAAAAATGCAGACCTCGGCGAAACGATAGAAAAAACGCTCAATACCGAGGGCTACGCGTTCTGCGAAATCATTGTAGACATCCAACAGAAATTCGAGCCTAAATCCGCGACGAAAAAGCTGCCCGACGGAACGCTCGTATCGGCACCTCTCGAAGATCTCGCACCTTTCCTGCCGAGAGAGGAACTCGAGAAGATAATGTTTATCCCGCTGACGGAGGAATAATATTTTATGAAAAGAGCAATCGTAACGGGCGCGACGGGAATGATCGCTTCCGCTCTTATCAGAAATTTAATTTCAAATAATATCGAGGTTTACGCGCTCTGCCGTCCGGGCGAGGAGAAAAACGACGAGTTTTTCAAAAGCCCGCTTGTAACGGCGATTGACGCAGACATTTCGGAATTAAAAGAAACAGCCGAAAAAATCACCGAAAAGTGCGACGTGCTTTACCACTTTGCGTGGCTTGGCACGTTCGGAGGCGACAGGAATGCCGCATACATGCAGTCGGACAACATCAGATACACACTCGACGCAGTTACTCTCGCGGGCAAAACGGGATGCGAATGTTTCGTCGGCGCAGGCTCGCAGGCTGAGTACGGAGAGACAAACGAAAAGCTCACGCCCGACACGCATGCAAATCCGGTAACCGGCTACGGCATTGCAAAATACACATCGGGCAAGTTAAGCCGTCTTTATGCGTCTCAGCTCGGCATCCGCCACTGCTGGGTCAGAATTCTGAGTGTATTCGGACAGAAAGGTAACCCGAATTCGATAATCATGTCAAGCCTTTCGAAAATGCTCAACGGCGAATATGCACCGTTTACAAAAGCCGAGCAGACATGGGATTTTCTGCATTGCGACGACGCGGCGCAGGCGTTCAGACTCATAGGCGAAAAGGGCAGGGACGGAGCCGTTTACCCCTTAGGAAGCGGACAGCCCAGACAGCTCTGCGACTACATAAAAGCAATGCGCGACGCTGTAAATCCTGAGTTAAAAATAGGCATAGGCGACCTTCCCTATAACGAAAATCAGGTAATGTATCTTGCCGCCGATATCTCCGCGCTTCAAAAAGATACAGGATTCGCCCCCTCGCTTTCATTCGAGGACGGCATAAGAAGAACCATAGATTGGATGAATTCAAAATGAAAAAAGTAAGCGTACTGATTCCGTGTTATAATGAAAAAGAAAACGTCGTTCCCATGAGTGAGGCTATCGTCGACATGTTCGAAAATCAGCTCAGCAACAAATACGATTATGAGCTTGTTTTTATCGATAATGATTCGCGCGACGGAACGAGAGACGAACTCCGCGATATCTGCTCAAAAAACGAGCATATCAAGGCTATATTCAACGCGAGAAATTTCGGTCAGTTCAACTCCCCATATTACGGCGTTTTGCAGGTAACGGGCGACTGCGTTATTCAGATGTGCTGTGATTTCCAGGATCCCATCGAACTTATACCGAAATACCTTGCCGAATGGGAAAACGGATATAAAATAGTAATAGGAATTAAAACCGCAAGCAAGGAAAACCCGATTATGCGTTTTCTTCGCACGTGCTATTATAAACTTATAAAAAAGATGTCCGACGTTGAGCAGATTGAGCACTTTACGGGCTCGGGTCTCTACGACAGGGCGTTTATAGAGGTTTTGAGAAAACTCGACGACCCGATTCCGTTTATGCGCGGGATCGTCGCGGAACTCGGTTTTGAGCGTAAGGAAATCCCATACGAACAGCCCAAACGCAGAGCCGGAAAAACACACAACAATTTCTATTCCCTTTACGACGCAGCTATGCTCAGCATTACGTCGTATACAAAAATCGGCTTAAGAATTGCAACGTTCGCAGGCGTCGGAATCGGAATATTAAGCTTTATAGTAGGAGTTATTTATCTTATTTTAAAATGTATGTACTGGGATCGTTTTCCCGCCGGCACTGCGCCGATTCTCATAGGCATGCTGTTCCTCGGAGCAGTTCAGCTCTTCTTTATAGGATTTATCGGCGAGTACATACTGTCGATTAATAAACGAGTCATGCACCGACCGCTCGTCGTGGAGTCGGAAAGACTCAATTTTACGAAAGCCGACGCACAGAGACTTAAAAAAATGGAGTCGCAGGACAAGGAAAAAGTCACGGCGGACAATTAAATAAATTAATACGGAGTCGATTTTTCGGCTCCTTTATTATTTTATTCAATTGACATCGGCATATTATAATTGTATAATTTATCTGATAAAATATACAAAGCAGTGATACGTATGAAAATTCTGCAAAAAGGATTCAATTATTCACAGGACGGCCCCGGCAACAGACTCGTTTACCACACACAGGGGTGTAACTTTCGATGTAAATGGTGTTCTAATCCCGAAAGCATGGCAGGAGTAAATTCAAAGGACAAAGAAATGTCGCCCGAAGAAATTCTCGACGAGGTTATGAGAAGCCGTATGATGTTTTTCGACAACGGCGGAGTAACGTTTACGGGCGGTGAACCCACGCTTCAGTTCGATGAACTTAAGAAAACTCTTACGCTTCTTCATGAAAACGGGATTAACACGACAATAGAAAACAACGGCTCTCACCCGAGACTGTGCGAATTATCGCCTCTTATCGACTTCCTTATAGTCGACTTAAAGCATTACGACCCCGAGGAACATAGAAAGTGGACGGGCGTACGCAACGATACAACGATTGAAAACATTATGAAACTGTTAAAAATACGCTCACAGCTTCATATAAGAATTCCGCTTATAAATCACGTAAACACCGATTCGTCGGGATTTATAAAGCTTTTTGAAAATACGGATAAAGGCAATGCTACATTCGAAGTATTAAAATATCACGAATTCGGAAAGGATAAATGGACTTCCCCATACGAGATAACGGACGGATTCGTTTCCGACGAATTATTTAATAATTTCACCGCCTCGCTTAAAGACAGCGGATTTAATATTATAAAAACGTAAAGGAGAAAATAAGATGTTTACCGATATCTACACAAGCGAAAAGCTTACGTCAATGGCTAAATCTCTGTTTAAAACTGAGAGAAGCAAAAACCGTCTCGACGGATGGTTTCTCGCAACCGAAATGGGATGCGAGCTTGACAAAAAATACGCCTCATACGGCGAAGAGATGAAAAAGTCCCTTATTTTAAAGGAAATCGTGTCGCGTATTCCTCTTTTCATAGAGGACGACCGCGTTTTTGCGGGAACGCAGGACGACGGATTCGCAAGGAGCTACGCGCTCATCAACCCCTCGTTTAAGGTTGAGGAATTCTGCGGATACTGCGACCCCTCCGCCGTTTTCGGCGATATAGAGCCGAACGAAGAATTTACAAAAGAGCGTATAGAAAAGGTAAGAAAAGAATTTTCACAGACAAAATACGTTAAGGATTTGACAAAAACATACGCCGAATGTGAGACATACACGAGCGAGGTTGTGTTCTTCGTCGAGCAGGTAACGGGACATCTCATTCCCGATTACAGATACGCCCTAAAGCACGGCGTTAAAGAGATGATTGACACTCTTAACAAAAAGGACGGAGATGGATATAAAGCATTCGCAGCCGCTCTCGAGTGTGTTCTCGTACTTGCGGACAGATACAGAAATATCGCGCTCGAACAGATGAAAACCGCGTCCGACGAGAGAAAAGCACAGCTTAAATTAATGGCTGAAACGCTTGAGAAAGTTCCGGCTTACGGAGCAGAAAATCTCTACGAGGCGATTCAGTCGTTCCTGCTCATGTGGCAGATAATGTGTCTTGAGCAGACTCCCAACCCGTTCGCATTCTCCGTAGGAAACGCGGACAGAATTTTCGAGCCGTACAGAAACGGACTTTCCCGCGAAATGACGGCGGCTCTGTTCAAACACTTCCTTGTATTTTTCAATGTTGCCGACAGAAGCTGGGCTATCTCGCAGAATATAATCGTAAGCGGACGCGACGTTGACGGAAACGACCTTACCAACGAAACTACGTACGCTCTTTTCGACGCGTACTACGACATGAACCTCCCCCAGCCAATTCTTTCCGTTAAACTTCATAAGAACACACCCGAAAAACTCTATGAGGAAATGGGACGTTTCTTCTTCTCCCCCGGCGTTCTCACGCCGTCGCTGTTCAACGACGACTCACTGTTCGAGGTTCTTTCGGCTAAGGGCGTTGATAAAGAAGACCTTCCGGATATCGCAATCGCAGGCTGTCAGGAACCCCTCATCATGGGCAAGGACAACGCAAACACGACAAACAGCTGGCTTAACCTGCCCAAGATTCTTGAGCTCACGCTCACCGGCGGTTACTCGACCATAACGGGCAAAAAACTTGCCGATATCGAAAAAAGCGACCTTAAACACATACGCGAAAACTTCTATAAAAACGTTCAGTTCTTTGTAAACGAAATGGCGAAGGCAGCAAACAACGCTTCTAAATCCATTTCGAATTTAAGAGTTCCGTTCCTCTCCTGCTTCATGGGCGGTATGGAAAACGGTATCGACACGCGCGACATTCACCGTCAGGGAACAAAATATAACGGAAGCGGATGCCTTATCCACGGTACCGCCGTTATCGCGGACTGCTTTGCCGCCATTGATAAGATTCTCGCCGAAAAACCCGAATACGAGGACGTACTCGTAGACGCTCTCAATAAAAATTTCGAGGGTTACGACGAACTTCATGAATTCGTACTCTCCGCCGATAAATTCGGCAATAACATTGAAAAAATCGATGACGAAGCGGCTGAAATTGCTTCAAAAGTCGCCGATATGGTATCAAACGCCAAAAACTACCTCGGCAACAACTTCCGCCCCGACTTTTCAAGCCCCTCAACACATCTGCTCTACGGCTACTGGGTCGGCGCAACCCCCGACGGCAGAGCGTCAAGAGACATGCTCGGCTACGGCGTTGATCCGCTTTACGGCAGCGCAGAGAACGGACTCGGATTCCGCATGCTTTCAAACATGAAGCTCCCGTTCTGCAAGATGTGCGGCGGCTATGCCTCCCACCTCGGAGTCGACCCGAAGTATTTCAAAGCCGAAACATACGAGGGCAAGGGACTCGAATTCAGAGACAAGATTGTAAAGCCCCTGTTTTTCAATCCTCTTAACAGCGAAGTTTCACCGTTCTACCTATATGTAAACGTTACAACGGCGGAAATTTTAAGAAAAGTTCTTGCAAATCCGAAGAAATACGCACCGAGCGGAGTTTATATCATGAGAATTCACGGCACGTTCGTAAACTTCCTCGACCTCTCGCCCGCTATTCAGCAGGATATAATCAAGAGACTCGATCCCGGCTCAACGAGCATGTAAGGAGATATAAATGTATTTAATCGGACTTGACATAGGCACAACAAGCATATGCGCCGTTCTCACGGACTCCGAAACGGGAGAAATATTAAAAAGCGTAACAAAGCCTAACGACTCGTTTATTAAAACGGACAAAACATGGGAGAAAATTCAGTCGTGCGAGAAAATATATTCGACAATTGAAGAAATATTGACCGAAATTTACGATGATAACGTTTCCGCTATCGGAATTTCAAATCAGATGCACGGAATTTTATACGTTGACTCTTCGGCAAACGCATTAAGCCCGCTGTACATATGGCAGGATGCAAGAGCCGATCTGCCTTATAAGAATTCGACATATTCAAAGCATTTCGGCGCGCCCGCAGGCTACGGACTCGCAACGGATTATTATAATGAATTAAATTCTTTAATCCCCGGAAATGCGGTAAAGCTCGTCACGATAGGCGACTACACCGCCATGCGTCTTACCGGTGAAACCGGAGTTAAAACGCACATATCGAACGCAGGCTCGCTCGGAAAATTCGACGTAAAAACGAATTCGTTTACCGTCGACAATCCCCGTCTTCCATCGGTTACATCAAAATTTGAAACCGTCGGATATTATAAAGGCAAAACGCCCGTATGCTGTTCGATAGGAGACAATCAGGCAAGCTTCTTAGGTTCTGTCAGAGGAAACGGCGCGCTGTTGAACGTCGGTACGGGCAGTCAGATTTCGTTTACGACGGACTCTGCGGACGGCTCGGATTCAATTGAAATTCGCCCCTTAGACGGCACAAGATATCTCGGAGTCGGCGCGGCGCTGTGCGGAGGCAGAGCGTTCTCGCTGCTTGAAAAACTTATTTCCTCCGTCACGGGTAAAAACGCATATCCCGTCATTGACAAAATATTAGAAACAAAAACTACGACCGATTTGACTGCGGACACCCGCTTCTGCGGTACGCGCTCCGATCCGTCAGTCAGAGGTTCTATAACGAATATTTCGGAAAGTAATTTCACGCTGGGCGACATTGCCCTGGCAATTCTCAACGGAATGACCGATGAGCTTTACGATATGTTCTTATCCTCCGGCAATAAATGCGCGTCCCTTGTCGGCAGCGGTAACGGTATCAGAAAAAACGAACCGCTCAAACGTATTGCGGGGGAAAAATTCGGATGCAATATAAAAATCCCCGTTCACAGCGAGGAAGCGTCGTTCGGCGCGGCTCTTACCGCAGGCGTGGCTTCGGGAATATTCAAGAATATAAACGAAGCGCAGAATTTAATTAAATATCAAGGTGAATAAATCATGTTTTACGATTATCCGGTTTTCTTTGAAAAAAACAGAGTCTGGAGAGTTTATAAGGGCGGAAAACTGTTCTCGCAGTTTTTCTCCGACGACTCCGAGGACTCGAATTACCCCGAGGAGTGGGTTGTTTCATCCGTTACCGCTCTTAACGAGGGAAGCACCGACCCGTACGAGGGCGTTTCAAAAATAAAGGACAGCGATCTGTACTTAAATGACGCTCTGAATACTTATAAAAATGAACTCCTCGGAGACAGGGACGACCTCGGAGTGCTTACAAAGATTCTCGACTCCGCAATCCGTCTCCCCGTTCAGACTCATCCAGATAAAGGATTTTCGAGAAAGTATTTCAACTCCCCTTACGGCAAGGAGGAGTGCTGGACTATTTTAGCGACGCGTCCGGGCGCGAAAATTTACTATGGATTTAAAAAAGGCACGACCTTAGAACAGTTTAAAAAAGCTGTCGAATTGAGCGAAACAGATAAAAACGCAATGGAACAGCTTCTCGAAAGCTACGACGTTAAGACCGGCGACGTTATTTACATTCCCGCAAACATGGTTCATGCGATAGGCTACGGCTGTCTTTTACTCGAAGTTCAGGAACCGACCGATTTCACGATTCAGCCCGAACGCTGGTGCGGTGACTACAGGCTCTCGGACAGAGAGATGTATTTAGGACTTGACAAGGATATCGCGCTATCGTGTTTCGATATGGACAAACGCTATCCTCTGCCTCTTACCGGAAAAACTATTTACGAAAACGACGGATGCAAATATCAGTCGTTTATAGATTCCGACATTACGACGAGTTTCGCGCTGAGAAAAGTTACGCTCTCGGGCGGTAAATACACGTTCAATAAGGGTGCATGCGTATACGTCGTTACAAGCGGAGAGGCTGAGATTACGTCAGAAGGATATTCAAAGATTGTAAAAACAGGCGATTATTTCTTAATTCCCGACTGCTGTAAAGGTAAATTCACCGTCTCGTCCGCTGACGCGCATATTATAGAATGTTATAAACCCTGATAAAAATAATGCTTGACATTATTAAAAAAGAATGTTATAGTTAGTTTAATCTTTTTAATACTGCCACAGGCGCTGACCGGGAAAAAGTAGCTTTGATTAAAGCCCGCAGAGAGCTGTCGTCAGGTGCAAGACAGCGGTGATAGTCATTTTGCGAATACATCCCGAGAGCCGTATACCGAACATTTTTTTAGTAGGCTATACCGGGTTTGCCCGTTACAGCAAACGGATATACAGATGTTTTCATCCTGTATCCATGAGGCCGTTTTTAACGGCGAACCGAGGTGGTACCACGGATTTTCCCGTCCTCCGACTTATATTTTTAAGTCAGAGGACGTTTTTTATTACTTTTTTCGGAGGAGAAAGCTATGCCGATTACTGAAATTTTACAGAAAAACGCAGATTTTTACCCTAACGACTGTGCGCTCGTCGAGATTAATCCCAAACTTGAAGAGCAGAGCCGTATGACATGGAGAGAGTATTCTCTTATAGAAACAAGCAACTATGAGACATACCGTCAGGAGATTACGTGGGGCGAATTCAATAAAAAAGCAAACAGATTTGCAAACCTGCTTCTTACCAGAGGAATTAAAAAAGGCGATAAAGTCGCAATTCTTTTAATGAACTGTATTGAATGGCTTCCGATTTACTTCGGAATTCTCAAAACAGGCGCTCTTGCGGTTCCTCTTAATTACAGATATACCGCGGACGAAATTAAATACTGTCTTAAACTCGCAGATGCCGACGCTATCGTTTTCGGCCCCGAATTCACCGGACGTGTCGAGGAGATTTACGACAGGATTCCCAAGGTTAAAACATGGCTTTATGTCGGCGCAGACTGCCCCACATTTACCGAAAGCTACGACAAACTTGTAGGCTACTGTTCAACGAAAGCACCCGATATCAGACTTACAGACGACGATGAAGCTGCTATCTATTTTTCATCGGGAACAACGGGATTCCCGAAGGCTATTCTTCATAAACACCGCGCGCTTATGCACTCCGCGCTCACCGAGCAGAATCATCACTCACAGACAAAGAACGACGTGTTCCTGTGCATGCCTCCCCTCTACCATACCGGAGCTAAAATGCACTGGTTCGGCAGTCTTCTTGTCGGCGGTAAGACGGTTATATTAAAGGGTATTAAGCCCGAATGGATATTTAAAGCTATCTCGGACGAGCAATGCACTATCGTATGGCTTCTCGTGCCGTGGGCGCAGGATATTCTCGACTCCATCGACAGAGGCGACCTCAATCCCGATGATTACAAACTCGACCAGTGGAGACTCATGCACATCGGCGCACAGCCCGTCCCCCCCAGCCTTATTAAACGCTGGAAAAAAGTTTTTCCGCATCATCAGTATGACACGAACTACGGTCTTTCCGAGTCGATAGGCCCCGGATGCGTACATCTCGGCGTTGAAAATATTGATAAAGTCGGAGCTATCGGCAAAGCGGGATTCGGATGGCAGACAAAAATCGTCAAGCCTGACGGAAGCGAGGCAAAGCCTCACGAGGTCGGCGAGCTTGCCGTAAAGGGTCCCGGAGTCATGGTATGCTACTATCATGACGAAAAAGCAACAAACGAAGTTCTAAAGGACGGTTGGCTCTATACCGGCGACATGGCTGAAACGGATGACGACGGATTCATATACCTCGTTGACCGTAAAAAGGACGTTATTATTTCGGGCGGTGAAAACCTCTACCCCGTTCAGATTGAGGATTTCTTAAGAAAGAACGACGCTATAAAGGACGTCGCGGTCATCGGTCTTCCCGACGCAAGACTCGGAGAAATCGCCGCCGCGATAATAGAAGTTAAGGAGGGCAAAACGCTTACCGAGGACGAGGTAAACGAATTCTGTCTGGATCTCCCGCGCTACAAACGCCCGAGAAAGATTATATTTGCCGAGATTCCGAGGAATCCCACAGGCAAAATCGAAAAGCCCAAACTTCGTAAGATTTACTGCGGAGACAGCCTTGTTGCTCAGCAGAACGAAATAAAAAATTAATTCAAAAATATAAGCTGAACTCATAAAGGAGTATACATCCAATGAGTTCGGCTGTTTTTACAGCAAAAAAAACTATTATCAATCATATTATTAACAATATATTAATAATACTTACATTTATTTGATAATTTTGTTGCGTAAGTATTGATTTTAATAAAAAAATATTTTATAATGTATCTGTTGAGTTCTAAAAAGCAACAAAAAAACATAAGAGGGTGCATAAAAATGGCTGTAACCGAAGAAAAACCGACCGCACGGCTCAATAAATACAAAACCAACGACCGCCGTGTTCAGAAAACAAAAAAAGGGCTGAGAAGCGCGCTCTTCGAACTCATAAAACAAAAGGACATAAAGGATATTTCCGTAACCGAACTTACGCAGAAGGCTGAAATAAACCGCTCCACGTTCTATTTCTATTACAAGGATATATATGATATGATGGAGCAGATTCAGGACGAGATATACTCTGCGATTGATAAAGAGCTTATACAAACCGACCTTAAGTTCAACAAATTAAGCGACTACACAACCTACATACAGCGTTTTCTCGAATACAGCAAGGAAAACAGCGAAATATGCAAATTCGTTATAATGAACGACTGTCAGAACAAACTCGCAAAAAAGATACTTGATGCGCTGCTTAAAAATGTTCCCGATTCAAAACTTACCTACGAGCCGACAGATTCGCGTTATTATCTTACGACATTTGCAATTAACGCAATACAGGGAACCGTAATCGAATGGCTTAACGACGGCATGCAGGTTTCCACTCAGGAGATGGCGGCATTTCTGAGCATGACATACGTACTCGGAAGCGTCAGAATGAAAAACAAAGACTTCTTTATTGACGAAAAGTAGAAAATTTACCGACCGAATCAATCACGACTCGGCCGGTATTGTTTTATTCTTTATTTTTTTGACTTAACAGTCTGTTTCCTTTTTCCGGACGATGCGGGTACTTTCTTTTTCATGAAGAACGTTCCAATTATCATTATAACGGCGAATACAATAAGATAGAACATGACGGGACATGAGAAGTTTCCGTCAGCTGCAGCTGTTTTCATCGGTACATATCCGTGTGCATAGAATGCCGCAAATACCATGAATACAGAACCCGCCGTAGCAAGCGTGCAGAATATTATACGCTTAACTGGATTAACATCCTTAGCCTTTATCATAAACACGATAAAAATAGGAATATAGAACGCGTAAAGCGTTACAATGGGAAGTTCCGAGGAATCAAAGCTGAACAGACCGAACCAGGGCTTTTCAACGAGCATTGCACCGTAGAAGAATACAAGCCATACTGAGCACATAAGAACGCCGAAAATCGACGAGTTCGCAGGCATATTCGTTTTTTCATCAACCTGTGCGAATGTTTCGCTCGCAAATCCGTAACCTCTGACAGCAACGGAATAAAGTCCTCTCGTGCATCCGAGCATGAGACCGTTAAGAGTTCCCATACAGGAAATAGCGACAAAGAGATTGAGAATATTTCCGAATACTCCGCCGAAAAGCTTAACATATGCGGCGGTAGCGCCCTCTTCGATAAGAGTTTCAACGCTTACAACGCCCGCGACACCCATATAATAGAAAACATAAATGGAAACGATTATAATACCGCCTACAATAAGCGCGATAGGAAGATTTCTCTTAGCGTCCTTAAGCTCGGCATTGATAGATGTGGCAATTATCCAGCCCTCGTATGCAAAAGCCGTAGCGACGACAGAACCGAAGAACGGGCTGAAATCGCCGGATGTGGTAGCAAAGTTAGCCGCGAGAATAGATGTGTCGGCAGACTCCGACGACTGATGTGTAAGACCGTAAATTAAGCCTACAACAGCCATAAGCAGCAGAGGAATGAACTTTATAACCGTAGCCGAAACCTGAAACTTACCCGCAAGTTTCGGCGACAGCGCATTAAGAGCGTAGCTTATAACAAGAAACATTCCCGACAGTGCAAGACATTCAGGTCCCGCAACGGGATCTTCACAGAATCCGGGGTTTACTGAGTTTACAAAAACCAGCGAGTAACGCGCACTCAGCCATGCCAGCGCACAAGTAAGAGTGGGAAGATAGATAGTCGACATGAACCAGCCGACCATATACGCGTACCTGCTGCCGATAGCCGCCTCCGCGTAGTCGATAAGTCCGTTGACCTTTTCATACTTCTGCGCCATAAGAGAAAACGCGAGTATGCAGACAATCATTATAGCGCCGCCGACGACCCATGCGAGAATACCCATAGGCATATCGCCGTTCGTCGTTTTCAGAATTGTCTGCGCTTTAAAGAATACGCCCGAGCCGACAACAATACCGACAACCATACAAATTGCGGTTATCAGTCCGTATCGTTTTTTTAATTCTGCCATCAAAAAATCTCCTTTTTTCACAGGGCACATTTTACCGACCGAATTAGCGGTCAGCCCTTAATGTATAGATGCAACGAATATTTTACACTATATTTACAAAATTTTCAATAGCTAATTAAGAAAATTAAATATTTTTTACAATTACAACATTTCTACCCTGTTTTGTAGCAGAATAAAATACTTTATTCGTCAATAAACATATATTTATATTATATAACAAAAGACGTAACCGCTTTTTTTGCAGTTACGTCTTTTTCAACGGAGTTTGTTAATCAATATCAGTCTGCAGTCAAAACAGAAGTAAGTTTTGCAGCAAATCTTAAAATTGCTCTTGCTTCTTTTGCAGTAACCTTACCGTCCTTATTGAGATCGGCGGCATCCATCTGCTCCTTTGTAGGATTAACAAGTCTTGCAGAAATTCTCAAAGCTATTCTTGCGTCGCCTGCGGTGACTTTACCGTTGCCGTCAAGATCTCCCTTGATTATGTAAACGGGTTTCTCGGAAGAAGGCTCCGTGGTTTTTCCGCTGTCGTCCGCCTTAGTTGTACCTGCGGGTTTAGTGTTATCACCGGGCTTAGTGTTATCACCGGGCTTAGTTACATCACCGGGTTTAGTTACATCACCGGGTTTTGTTACATCACCGGGTTTTGTTACGTCGCCGGAAGACTCTTCATTTTTACCGGTTGAAACCTCTTCGTCTTTAGTAGTATTCTCATCGGGCTTAGTGGTTTTCTCATCGGGCTTAGTGGTTTTGTCATCGGGCTTTGTAGTTTTGTCGTCGGGCTTAGTAGTTTTGTCGTCGGGCTTTGTAGTTTTGTCATCGGGCTTTGTAGTTTTGTCATCGGGCTTTGTAGTTTTGTCATCGGACTTTGTCGTAGACTCGATTTCCAAGCCGGATGTAGTAGATTCCAACTCGGATGAATCCTCATTTCCCGATATACTCTCGGGTTCGGAAACCGAAGCTCTCTTTCCCGCATTAAGGTCTGAAGAAATCTCTTCCTCCGAACCGCCGAACTCAGCCATAACCCCCATAGGAATTGCAACAATCATCATCATTGCGCTGAGCATTAATGACATAAGTTTTACTGATTTCTTGTTCATCTTAATTACCTCCTTAAAAGTCAAGAATTAACATCCTTACCTGTTAATAATAGTACTTTATTTGAGTAAAGTCAAGTATTTTTTTTCTTTATTTGTTAAATTGTTTATCCTTGTACACATTATATAATTTTTATGCAACAAATCGCCTTATTTTGCGAGAAATTTATTTTTTACCTTAAGACGACAAAAAACGCTCCGAGGAAATCCTCGAAGCGTTCTGTTATAATCGTTTTGCTATGTAGAGATTAGACTACCTGTAAAACAGCGTCAAGTCTTGCTGCGAATCTGAGGATAAGTCTTGCCTCACCTGCAGTGATCTTGCCGTCCTTGTTAAGGTCGCCGACCTTCATCTGATACTTAGTTGCATTCTGAAGACGTGCTGCAATTCTAAGAGCAATTCTTGCATCCTCTGCGGTAACTTTTCCGTCGCCGTTAAGGTCGCCCATGATTAAGTACTCACTGGTGGGACGCTCGGAAGACTCTTCCTCTTTACTCGTGGGCTCGTTTGACGCGGGCTCTGTCGTCTTGTCGTCGGGTTTGGTTACAGGAGCAGTAGGCTCGTTTGATGCGGGCTCAGTCGTGGGAGCGGTGGTATCGTCTGCACCCTTAGTGGTGGGAACTACTGCGCTCGAGGACTCTTCCTCGGAAACATCCTCTTTACCGGACTGGCTCTCAGCCTCGGAAACTACTTCTCTCTTACCTGCGTTAAGGTCTGAAGAAATCTCTTCTGCCGAACCGCCGAACTCAGCCATAACACCCATGGGGATTGCAACGATCATCATCATTGCGCTGAGCATTAATGATAAAAGCTTTACTGATTTCTTGTTCATTTTGACTACCTCCGTGATAGATTATAATTAACATCAGCATATACAATAATAATCCTTTTTGCCGAATAAGTCAAGCCTATTTTCATATTTAATACACTTTTATGCAATAAAACGCAATAAATATAAGGAAATCAGTCCAATTGTTGCATATTGGACAAAAAAATCGGACAAATAAGCGTAAACGGCGGATTCGGATAAAAAACTAAAACGCCTCGAAGTAACCCCCGAGGCATTTTTGTTATAATCGTTTTGCTATGTAGAGATTAGACTACCTGTAAAACAGCGTCAAGTCTTGCTGCGAATCTGAGGATAAGTCTTGCCTCACCTGCAGTGATCTTGCCGTCCTTGTTAAGGTCGCCGACCTTCATCTGATACTTAGTTGCATTCTGAAGACGTGCTGCAATTCTAAGAGCAATTCTTGCATCCTCTGCGGTAACTTTTCCGTCGCCGTTAAGGTCGCCCATGATTAAGTACTCACTGGTGGGACGCTCGGAAGACTCTTCCTCTTTACTCGTGGGCTCGTTTGACGCGGGCTCTGTCGTCTTGTCGTCGGGTTTGGTTACAGGAGCAGTAGGCTCGTTTGATGCGGGCTCAGTCGTGGGAGCGGTGGTATCGTCTGCACCCTTAGTGGTGGGAACTACTGCGCTCGAGGACTCTTCCTCGGAAACATCCTCTTTACCGGACTGGCTCTCAGCCTCGGAAACTACTTCTCTCTTACCTGCGTTAAGGTCTGAAGAAATCTCTTCTGCCGAACCGCCGAACTCAGCCATAACACCCATGGGGATTGCAACGATCATCATCATTGCGCTGAGCATTAATGATAAAAGCTTTACTGATTTCTTGTTCATTTTAACTACCTCCGTTGAAAATAAAGAATAATTAATATCAGCACGTATAATAATATACCATAAAATTCGATAAGTCAAGCCTATTTTCCAAATTTATGTTATTTTATGATTATTGACCATAAAACACATTTTTATATGCCGTCGAATTTTGCGAAGTGCCAAATTATTAAATCGATTTATCGGTCATTTTGCATTTTTTATTGTCAAAAAACAGACTTAATCATGAAAATCACAAAAATTTTCCCGACACCGTAGTCCGACGAAACATACTTAAATTAATAAAATCTGAAAACATCTGTATAATTGTATGTATAGTATAATACGGAATCTGTCCGGCTCGACGGAAGATTCCGCATTTTTTATTCATTATACAGAGAGAATAATATCTCCCGCTTCACTTGCGTTGTCTGCGCAGTAATCTGCGCCTGAGGAGACAAGTTCATCTTTCGTCCCGTATCCCCACAGTGCGCCGAGACACCTGATACCGCAGTTGTGCGCTCCGATAACGTCAAACTTTCTGTCGCCTATCATTAAGACGGAACCCCGGTCTGACTCGTCTATCGAAAGGCGGCCGAACGCATTTAATATAACGTCCGTTTTTGTCTGCGTTTCGCTGTCGTCACTGCCGGCAACGAGAGTTAAATACTCCATAAGTCCGAATTTATCGGCAATTCTGACAGCCATATGTTCGGGCTTTGACGTTGCGGTCGCGATAATTATTCCGTTAGATTTAAGACGGGCAAACAGCTCGATAATACCGGGGTAAACCTCACACTCAAATATGCCCTTTGTGTTATAGCGTTCGCGGTAATATGCAATAGCTCTCATACTCTGTTCCTCTGTCATGGAACAAAAATCCATATATGAATCCCGGAGCGGCGGACCTATGAATTTAAATAATGTTTTAATATCTGGCATCGGGAATCCCGATTTTTCTATTGAATATTTAACGCACTCTATGACTCCGGGGTCGGAACGTATTATCGTGCCGTCAAGGTCGAAAAACGCGTACTTAATCATAGATTAACCTCCGAACATAACAAGCAGGAAGCCTGCCGCGACAGCCGAACCTATAACACCGGCAACATTGGGACCCATTGCGTGCATAAGCAGGAAGTTCGTGGGATCATATTTTCTGCCCTCGTTCTGTGCGACTCTCGCAGCCATGGGAACAGCCGAAACGCCCGCAGCGCCGATAAGGGGATTAACCTTACCCTTTGTGATAATATACAGAAGTTTGCCGAACAGAACTCCGCCGACGGTCGAGAATATAAATGCCGCAAGTCCGAGAACGACGATTTTAATGGTTCTCAGCTGTAAGAAATCCTGTCCGTTCGCCGTAGCTCCGACGCAGACGCCGAGCATAATTGTTACGGTATTCATAAGAGCGTTCTGCGCAGTATCGGAAAGTCTGTCGCAGACTCCGCACTCGCGAAGCAGGTTGCCGAACATGAACATTCCGAGAAGAGGCGCAACATCGGGAAGAAGAAGCGCAACGATTACAAGAACGACTACGGGGAATATAATTTTTTCGGTCTTTGAAACCTTGCGGAGCTGGGTCATTTTAACCTTACGCTCCTTTTCGGTAGTCAGAGCCTTCATAATGGGAGGCTGAATTATCGGGATAAGAGCCATGTACGAATAAGCCGCCAGCGCGATAGGCGCGAGCAGATGAGAAGCCAATTTTGAAGCAAGGAATATAGCCGTGGGACCATCCGCACCGCCGATTATGGCGATAGCCGCCGCCTCATTGGGGGCAAAGCCTAAAAGAATTGCGATAATAAACGCAACGTAAATACCGAGCTGAGCGGCAGCGCCGAGTACAAGCGAAACGGGATTTGAAAGAAGCGGTCCGAAATCGGTCATAGCGCCTACGCCCATGAATATAAGACATGGAAAAACGCTCGACTTAACGCCCGTATACAGTATTCGCAGTACGCCCGAGTCGTACCAGTGCGCCCCCGCAACAACGGATGCGGTCTCTGATATATCGCCCAATTGTCCGCCCGTGGTGTCGAGCATTATATTAGCGCCGGGCAGATTCGCAAGAAGTATTCCGAACGCTATCGGAACGAGCAGAAGAGGCTCGAATTTAAATTTGATTGCAAGGACAAAGAAAACGACGGCTACGGCTATCATAACAAGGTTCTGCCACTGGAGCAGAGCGAAGCCGGACGCGTCCCATATCCCCTTTACTACTTCGGTTATAAGTTCCATAATCCGCGCCTCACTTAAATAACGGCGAGAACGTCGTCGGAATTGACGACGGAGCCCTTTTGTACAAGAATCTGTTTTACCGTGCCTGCTGCGGGAGCGACAATTTCATTCTCCATTTTCATAGCCTCGAGAATGAACATAACATCGCCCGCTTTTACGCTCTGACCGACGCTTACCTTTACGTCGAGGATGTTTCCGGGCATGGGAGCGATAACGCTTTCACCCGAAACTGCGGGCGCGGCGGCTGCCGGAGCGGGGACTGCCGCCGGGGCGGGAGCCTGAACGACGGGAGCGGCGGCAGGTGCCGGAGCATTCGAAACGGAGGTGATAACAGCGTCCGTTTCGGTAACGTCTACTTCATATTTTTTACCGTTAAGTACAACTTCGTATTTCATTTTATTTATCCTCCGATAATTTAATAGAGTTAAACTGCAGTCTGTTAAGAGGGATACCCGTCTTGTGACTTACGACAGCCATTATGACTGCAGCCTGCTCGTCGGTAACGCCCTCAAGTACGGGAGGAGCGGGAACCGCGGGCTGAATGGTCTGCGCGGGCCGAACCGCAGGAGCCGGGGAAACGGCAGGAACTGCGGGGGCTTCTTTTTTTTCAGCCTTGCCGAACAGTGCGGAAAAACCTCTTACAACAAGAGCCAGCAATAAAAGAATTACTATAACAAGTAAAAATCCGACAACGGAAATGAGTAAAGCTCTGCTCATAGTCATCTGCGCATTTTCTCCGTACAAACGGGTGAATACGCCCAAAAACTGATAATCAAACATAATTTCAGCCCTCCTTTATTTCTTTGAAAGAATAAGTAAAGGTTCTGCTCTTTCTTAATTCTCTCTCGTCAAAGAACTTCTCCGCAAGAGTCGGGAACGCAATATACGACAGAACGTCCTCGTCGCTCTTTGCCTTTGATCCGAGTTCTTTTTTCGTCTTTTCAAACATGGGTTCAAGCGTATCGGCAAATCTGCCGGTGAAAGGCTTTTCATCCCCGAGAACTTTTTTCATAAGTTCGTCGTCGATTTTACCGGGAGCCTTACCGTACTCGCCCCTAATATAACTCTTGACTTCCTTTGAAATATTCTTATATTTTCCGAACAGAACGTTCGCCGTCGCCTGAACGCCGACCATCTGACTCATGGGAGTTACGAGCGGAGGATATCCGAGATCTGCTCTGACTCTCGGTGTCTCTGCGAGAACTTCGTCAAGTTTATCGAGTTTATTCTGTGCCGTAAGCTGAGCGACAAGATTCGACAGCATACCGCCGGGAATCTGATAATTAAGCGCGTCGGTAGCCGTAGCCATAACGACGGGATTGAGAAGTCCCGACTTTAAGCACTTATCTCTGTATGCTTTAAAGAATGTATTAATCTCAATAAGCTTCTTCTCGTCGAGTCCGGTCTCATAGCCGTACTGTTTGAGAACGTAATTCATAGTCTCGGTCGCAGGCTGAGCCGTACCGCCGGAGAATGAGGAAATCGCAGTATCGATAACGTCGACTCCCGCCTCGACAGCCTTTAAAAGAGTCATGAATCCGAGTCCCGTGGTCGAATGAGTGTGCAGAATAACGGGAACCGAAACGCTCTCTTTAATCGCCTTTATAAGCTCATAAGCCTCTTTCGGACTCATAATTCCCGCCATATCTTTTACGCAGATAGTCTGAACTCCCATATTTTCGAGTTCTTTCGCGCTCTTTGCAAACGAATCGAGCGTGTGAACGGGGCTGGTCGTATAGCAGAGCGTACCGGATGCGATCGCACCGCATTTAAGCGTCTCGTCGACGGCCGTTTTTATATTTCTGAAATCGTTGAGCGCGTCGAATATTCTGATAATATCAATTCCGTTTTCCACGCTCTTTCTTACAAACATGCGGACAACATCGTCGGGGTAATGCTTATAACCCAAGAGGTTCTGACCTCTTAAAAGCATCTGAAGCTTTGTATTATGACATGCTTTCTTTATTTTTCTGAGTCTTTCCCACGGATCCTCGTTAAGGTATCTTAAACAGGAGTCAAACGTCGCGCCTCCCCAGCATTCGAGCGAGTAATAGCCCGCCGAATCAAGGGTTTTGAGTATCGGCTCAAACTCTTCATACGGCATTCTCGTAGCAATCAGCGACTGCTGTGCGTCACGAAGCACCGTTTCGGTAAACTGAATTTTCATAATAAACAATGACCTCCGCCGGAGATAATAATATCGGGACAATCCGGCTGATTGTACAAAAAATCCAGATAATAATATGCCGGAATTTATATGCGGACTAAAGAAATCCCCTAATCTCCGCCATTATATATTATAGCACCGAGAATCAATGATTTCAAAGAATTTTATTATCTTAATACAAAAATTTACCTTTTCAACAAAATCGTTTTTCAATTTGTCGATTAACTATTTTTTTTATATAAATTGCACAAGCAAGAAAATATAAAACTCCGCTTCGCGGAATACGAAGCGGAGAAAAACGTTCATTTATTGAAATTTACTTATTTGTAAAGAGGACCGTATGCGGCGCATGCTCTGTAATCTGCGCCCTCGAGATCCTTTGTTCCGAACGCGTTCCATGCTGCGGGACGGAAAATCTTATCCTCGGGTACGTTATGAAGTCCTACGGGAATTCTGAGCATCGAGCACATTGTGATAAGGTCTGCACCGATGTGACCGTAGGTAATCGCACCGTGGTTTGCGCCCCATGTGTTCATGAGGTCGTAAGCCGACTTAAACGGACCGACGCCGTTGCAGATGGGGGTAAACCATGTGCAGGGCCATGTATAGTCGGTACGTTTCCAGAGAGTATCCGAAACCTCGTCGGGCAGAGCGACGGTGTAGCCCTCGGCAATCTGAACCGTGGGTCCGAGACCCTTTACAAGGTTAATTCTGATCATGGTAGCGGGCATTTCGGCGCGGGTGAGGAATCTTGAAGAGAATCCGCCCCCTCTGAAATATCCGTTATCTGCGGCGCACCATTCGGCAGCCTTTAACATTGTGTCAATATCCTTTTCGGTTACGTCGTACCAGGGCTTGATAACGGCGCTGCCGTTCTCGTCCTTAATTTCACCGCATGCGTCAAGACAGCACGCGCCGGAGTTGATAAGGTGGATAAATCCGCCCGCGTCCTTAGCCTTGCCCTCAATGTCATAGCCGGTAACTCTCTTTACGGAGTCTGCGCTCCAGAAAGTACGTACGTCAGCAAACATCTGCGCGCGGTTCGTGAGCAGTTTCATGAACAGCATTGAAATACCGTTGAGCGTATCGTTTTCGGTTGCGAGAACGTACGGTTCTCTCGCGCCGTTCCAGTCAAACGAGGTGTTGCACATGGCCTCGCCGAAATCGCAGTTGGGATAGAAGTCCGTCCACTGACGCTGCCCCTGGAATCCCGCGGCGATAGCGTTGTGTCCGGCCATTTCCTCCTCGCGTCCTGCGGGAAGATTCTTATTGCCGTTCATGAGGTCTTTAATAATAACCATCATCTTAACGACGAATTCCCAGTCCTTCTCCTTCTGCTCGGGTGATTTTCTTACAAATTCGGGGTTCTTGTCGAAGCCCTCGGGGCAGTGCTCCTTAGTCCATTTAAGAGCCTTTTTAAACTCTTCCTCGTCATAGATTCCCTCGGTCATTCGTCTGATAATTTCAACCTCGTCGACAGACTCGACTCTCATACCGAGATATTCCTCGATAAAGTCGGGGCTTATCGACGAACCGCCTATACCCATGCAGATTGAGCCTATCTGAAGATACGACTTGCCTCTCATGGAAGCCGCCGCGACAGCCGCACGGGCAAAGCGGAGAAGTTTCTCCTTAACGTCCTCGGGAACGGTCGTATCGTCAGCGTCCTGTACGTCCTTGCCGTAGATGCCGAATGCGGGCAGACCCTTCTGCGCATGAGTTGCGAGAACGGAAGCGAGGTAAACAGCGCCGGGACGCTCAGTAGCGTTAAAGCCCCATACGCCCTTGATAGTCATGGGATCCGCGTCCATGGTCTCAGAACCGTAACACCAGCAGGGAGTAACGGAAAGAGTAATCGCAACGCCGGCTTTTCTGAATTCCTCTGCACACTGAGCGGCTTCAGCAACTCTGCCTATGCTCGTAGAGGAGATAACGACCTTTACGGGTTCGCCGTTGGAATATTTAAGATTGTCGGAGAAGAGCTTTGCCGCGGTCTTAGCCATATTCATGGTCTGTTCCTCGAGCGACTCTCTTACCTTAAGAGGTCCTCTTCTGCCGTCGATAATGGGGCGGATTCCTATAACGGGATAATCGCCTATGTATCTGTTTTCTGCCATAGTAAAATATCTTCCTTTCCTGCGGAGAAATCTCCGCGGTTATTTTTTACGAATTTATAATATTCTTAAAACGCTGATACGCTTCGTTCCATTTTTCAAAGTCTTTCGGCTCGTATTCTTTAAGAGTAAAGGAGTCGGAAATAATCCTTCTCGCCTCTGCGATATCCTTTATTTCACCCGAAGAAATCAGCTGAACCGCGATGTTTCCGAGAACGGTAGCCTCGACGGGACCCGCGAATACTTTAACTCCGCACGCGCACGCCGTCATTGAGGACAGAAGTCCGTCCTTTGTTCCGCCGCCGACAACGTTAATACTGTCGTACGTTTTGCCCGTGCAATTTTTGATGCCGTCAAACGTCATTCTGTATTTTAACGCAAGACTTTCGTAAATGCATCTTACGACCTCGCCGACGGATTCGGGGACATACTGACCCGTTTTTTTACAGTAAGCCTTTACTCTCGACGGGATATCGCCCATAACGCCGAATTCGGGCGCGTCCGGATCGATAAAGCATTTGAAGCCATCACATTCGAGCGCGAAAGATTCGAGTTCGGCATAAGAATAATTGCTCGACTCCCTCATCCACTGGCGTCTCGACTCCTGAATAAGCCACAGTCCGCATATATTTTTTAAAAACGCCGTAGAATAGCCGTACCCGCCCTCGTTCGTAACGTTCATTTTCTTTGATTTTTCGTCGACAATCGGAGAGTCAAGCTCGGTTCCGAACAATGACCACGTTCCGCTCGAAATAAATACAAAATCTTTATTTTCATTGGGAACGGCGGTTATCGCACTCTGCGTATCGTGTCCGCACACGGCGATAACGGGGACGCTCTCGACGGAGAGTTCTTTGCATATTTCATTAGAAAGCATGCCGACTCTCGACCCTGCGGGGACGATATCGCACAGAAGTTTTTCGGGAAGCGACAGTCTGTCTATAATCTCCTTATCCCACGTTTTCGTATCAATATTTATCATCTGCGACGTAGTGGCTATCGAATACTCCGCCGATTTACTGCCCGTGAGCATGAAATTAAAAAGGTCGGGCATAAAGAGAAGCTTATCGGCGTTATCGAAAACGTGCGGTCTGTTCTTTTTAATCGAGAGAAGCTGGAACACGGTGTTGAAATCCATAAACTGAATACCCGTGCGAGAGTACATCTCGTCTTTCGACATGTACTTCTCCGCTTCCTCAATCATTCCGCGGTTACGCTCGTCCCTGTAATGAACGGGGTTTTCGATAAGCTTGCCGTCCTTATCGATAAGACCGAAGTCAACTCCCCACGTGTCAATTCCTATCGAATCGAATCCGCCCTCCTGTTTTGCTTTTAAAATACCCTGCTTTATCTCGTGAAAAAGTCTTAAAACATCCCAGTATACCGTACCGCCGACGCTTACGGGTTCGTTTAAAAATCTGTGAACCTCGTTGAGCGTGATTTTTCCGTTTTCATAAGAGCCTATAATTGCCCGTCCGCTCGAGGCTCCGAAGTCGAACGCAAGAACGCGTTTGCTCATATATAAATACCGACCTTTCGTTGATTTTAATTAACTGTCTTTTCTGAATTTTTCATCGGTTTTCAATACTTTTTTATAACATTTTTTCGCTGTGTTTATCTGCCTTACGGCGTTATATTCATTAGCCCACCCGGCAACTGCGTCGCTCAGCGGATTCTCGGTAGCTTTTACAAGACATCTGTCCCTGTACTGCGTGTAAAAATCGTAATCGGCGGAGAGAATGTCCTCACGTATCAGAAGATAGAGGTAGTCGTCAGTGATTATAACGACGGCTTTATTATACTCCGCTTTCTGAACGGTGTCGAAAAATCCGTCCGGGAAACCGCTGTCTCTGCCGATAAGAACGGTATCAAGCGACAGCGAATTGTAAGCCTCGTCCGAAGCAAACCTTGCATACGCTTCTTCAAGATTAGCCCCGCTGTTATTTATCTCGGAAGCCGCCGACAGGTAGTTATTATAAATTTCGTCAATTTCGCTTTGCGATTTTTTCACAGTACCGCCGTTCTCGTCAGTGTCGTAAAGATAATCGCATACAAATCTGAATCCGCAGTATTCCGAATTAAAAACGGCTTTTATACTGTCCTCGCTGACGGGCGTTTCACCCCCTGTGTCAAAGAGTCTGAATCTTATAGCCTCTCTGTACTCCTCGGCGGTCTTTATTTTGTAAAAAGTCTCTTTTGTAATGCCGAGCGCGGAATAATACTCGCCGTACTGTCTCCACAACGTATTTGTCTCCTTGGAAACCTCGGCTTTCTGCGCGGGGGTAAGAGTCATGTCAAGCTGTTTGAATTTAGTATTTACAGCAACGTACTTAATACACTCGTTCGTCGCCGTGTCGAGGTATTCGGAGTCGGTCATGTCCTTATTGTCCGTCATGGCAGTTTTTAAATAATACGAAAACACGTCTGTGTTTACCGTCGCCGCGCCGTCATTTATCGTAATAACCTCGTTATCTCTCGCCGACGAACACGATGAAAACGACAACGCCGTTATAATCGCGAGCAATATAACGGTAAAACGGCGCATGAGAACAACTCCTTTTTGTTATTTATGTTAATAATTATAGCAATATAAATTTACAATGTCAATTATATTGCTTTACTATCATACAGTTTTTTTATTTAAATTAAATTTAATTTGTACGCTTTGTAAATTGAATCAAAAAATCATATATACTAAAATAATTGTGAAGAGAAAACAAAATGAAAAGGGGTCTTTTTATGACCGAAACCAAGACAAAATCAAAATTTACCGTCCTTGATATCGCCTTAATTCCGCTGTTTTCCGCACTGATCGCGGTTTGCGCATGGGTAACGATTCCGATACCGGGCATACCGTTTACAATGCAGGTCTTCGGCGTGTTTACCGCTATCGCGGTACTCGGAGCAAAAAAGGGCGCGTTGAGCATACTTATTTATATTCTGTTAGGAGCCGTCGGAGTACCCGTTTTTTCGGGATTCAACGGCGGTATCGGCGCGCTTTTGGGTACAACGGGCGGATATATAGTCGGATTTCTCGTCTCTGCGTTCGCGTACGGAATATTTGACGCAATTATCAGAAAAAACAGTTTCTTCATAACGTTTTTTAAAATGTTCGCTTCGCACATTTTCTGCTACATATTCGGAAGTGTTTGGTACATGGCGGTTTACACAAAGAACACGGGAGCGATAGGATTTTTCGGCATACTCATGGGGTGCGTAATACCGTATATCATTCCCGATATGGTAAAAATCGCGCTTGCGATTTTAATAGGCAGAGAAGTAAAAAAACGCGTAAAGTTTTTATAAATTCAATTTATTAGGAGATTCCGTTTCGGAGGCTCTTTCCTTTTCGATTTTGCGTATACTCTCCTGTCTTACAACCTCTCTTAACTCTTTTAAATAATCGGAAAAACCGACCTTATCGTCTGCATGCGTCAGCTGTAAGTTATACTCTAATTCGAGCCATGTTTTTATGTCCGATTCGTTATGCTGGATAAGAGCCTCGATTCCGTCGAGAGCCTTATACACTCTCGCTTCGGTCGTTTTAAGCTCCTCCATTTCCTTATATAAACAAAGCATTTCCGTTTTGAACGGCTCGTCGAGCATTTTGACCCACTCAAACAGCAGATTTTCTTCCCTCTCCTCGTTCGATTCCGTCTTGTTGAACACCGGTATGTCGCCCGTAAAAATTTCGCCGAGGTCGTGGATTATGCACATTTTCAAAAGCTTCTCGGTATCGATTCCCTCAAATTCGTCAGTTACGAAATAAGCAAGAAGCGAGAGTCTCCAGCAGTGTTCGCCCACGCTCTCACGCCTGCCCGCGGACGTATAGCAGTGCCTCATAGTGTCCTTTAATTTCTCCGTCGTGTGCATAACTTCGAGCAGTTTTTCACTTTTCATAACCATTATCCCCGTATATTAAATTAATACATGCAAATTATATCATTCCCGAATTTGAGTGTCAATAATACATTGACTTATCAAAACTTCGGGGTATAATATATATACATTATAAAAAGCAGGTGTTAATTATGTCAGATTGTTCGCATGACTGCGAGAACTGCGCTTCAAAGTGCGATTCTCCCGAGAGCTTTCTCGAAAAGCCCAATCAGCTTTCGAGCATAAAAAAAGTTATAGGCGTAGTCAGCGGTAAGGGCGGAGTCGGCAAATCGCTCGTTACCTCCATGCTCGCCGTTCTGATGAACAGAAAAGGTTATCATACCGCCGTTCTCGACGCGGATATTACGGGCCCGTCTATTCCCAAAATGTTCGGACTCAACGCGAGAGCCGAGGGAACCGACGCGGGCATTATCCCCGTAAAATCGACTAAGGGAATCGACATCATGTCTCTTAATCTTCTTCTGCCCAACGAGACCGACCCCGTAGTTTGGAGAGGTCCCGTTATCGCGGGAGTTGTAAAGCAGTTCTGGACGGACGTTATATGGGACAACGTAGATTTCATGTTCGTGGACATGCCTCCCGGAACGGGCGACGTTCCTCTGACGGTATTTCAGAGTATTCCCGTCGACGGAATTATCATAGTTACCTCGCCCCAGGATCTCGTTTCCATGATAGTCGCAAAGGCTGTAAATATGGCGAAGTTAATGAACGTTCCCGTTCTCGGAATGGTCGAAAACATGTCGTACTTCGAATGTCCCGACTGTCATAAGAAGCATTATATTTACGGTGACAGCCATCTTGAAGAGACTGCGAAACAATACGGAATCGACGTAACCTCGAGAATCCCCATTAACCCCGATTTCGCACAGCAGTGCGACAGCGGACATATCGAATTATTTGAGGGCGATTATCTTGACAACATGTCCGATAAGATTGAGAAACTCTTATGACGCGCAGGGAAAAAGCAATTTCGCTCTTTTATGAGGGTTACAACTGTTCGCAGTCCGTACTGCTCGCATTTTCCGATTTAATTGACGACAACGAGGAAAATCTCGCGAGACTTTCGTTCCTTTTGGGAGGCGGAGTCAGCCGATTAAGAGAGGTCTGCGGCGCGGTTTCGGGCATGGGCATGGCGGCGGGAATGATATTCCCTGCGTCTGTTCCGTGTACCGGCGAAGAAAAAGCGAAAAACTACAAAATGATGCAGTCTCTCGCTTTTAAATTCAAGGAAAAACACGGGTCGTATATATGCCGTGAACTGCTGAATATCGGCTCTCCCGGCGCACAGCCCCCGACTCCCGAATTAAGAACGCCGGAGTATTATAAAAAACGTCCCTGCCCCGAATTGATCGGCGACGCGGTCGACATACTCGAAGAATATATTAACAATAAATAATAAATTCAAGCCTCCGCTTCATATCGAAACGGAGGCTTAAATTATAATTTAAAGCACAGATTTATTATTCTTAAACGCAAACATTCTTTATGTAGGGGAAAACATTGTCTTCACGCATGAGATTTACGGTTTTATCAATAATAAAATGCGTCAGCAATATGAAATCTGCGGGTTTCCGAAGGTAAAATCATATTAAAAAAAATTCTGCCCTTACCTGCATATTTTTGTTAAATTCAGCCAAATGAATTTACATAACAAATCACAGTTTACCGGGCAAAAAACCTCCCGCCGGGGATAGGAAAAAATGTTTCCAATGGA